>Ga0070682_100000094_pt1 | contig 81230 bp, 60 predicted proteins | sample KBSC63LmetaG_FD_64668 | JGI IMG/M metagenome (GOLD analysis project Ga0070682, IMG submission 64668) | Corn rhizosphere microbial communities from Kellogg Biological Station, Michigan, USA - KBS C6-3L metaG | ecosystem: Host-associated > Plants > Roots > Rhizosphere | place: USA: Michigan...
CGTGGACGACGGCCGGTTCACGTACGAGTTCGACGCGAAGGGGCGGATGTTCCGGGCCACGGAGAAAACGATCGGCGTGACGAAGCGCCGGGTCGTGTACGAGTACTCGGGCACCGGCCGCCTCATCCGCCGCCGCGCGGAGTACACGGGCGACGGCTCGACGTGGAAGCTCGAAGACCGTCCGGAGATCCTCAATGCCGACGGACTGCCGTCCGAGACGACGTTCGTATGGGACGCAATCACCGACCGGCTGATCACGGTGGCGAACGCGAACGGCGGAATCCTCAAGCAGATCATTCACGGCGGCGGCGGCGAGAAACGCGGCGCTGTCCGGAGCGGCAGTCGACCGCGTGACGGTGAGCGCGAAGAAGAATGACACCGACGGTACACTGACGCAGATGACGCACAACCATTGAAGTGATGAAAACGAGATATTCCAAGTTAAGGCTGGAGACTGCGGATGGCGCGATCGTGTCGTCGGAGCTCGTGAGATAAACCGGTGATTGCGGTCCTCAGCCGCGACGTCGCGGCCGGGCCGCAGATTCGATGGAGCGTCGCGCAAGGACGGAGTCAGCGAGTAGCTGAGCTATCTGCGTGGGGACACCACTCAAATGAAGCAAACCCTTATGGAGACATTGAAGCAAATGGAGTCGTTGCTTCGCCAGTGCGGTTGGGACGATCGGGCGGACTCGCTCGCTAATCGACGTGAGGCGATCGAACGCGCTGCTCCCACGAGTAAGTGCGTTCCGGCATGTCCTGCTTGAGCTTCAAGGCATTCTTGTTGGGATGGGGTCGTTCTCGGATGTTCCGATGTATCCGAAAGCAGGTACGTCCATCACCAGGAAAGACGCGCTCACGCAACAGTGGGATCTCACAGAAAAGGTGGGTGACACGATCAAGAAAATGCTGTCGGAAACGCGTCCAAATGGACTGAGCTAGCTTTCGATCGTGCTCCGGTTCGGCGAGTTGCGCGCCGCCGCGAGCTGGCGGATGACCTCGCCGGCGTCGGCGCCGAGGACTTCGAGCAATTCGAGGACGGTCGTGAGGCTGGGGACGTTTCCGCCTTGCTCGACGATGCTGACGTACTGCGGGGTCATGCCGGAGCGGGTTGCGAGTTTCTGCTTCGTCCAGCCGCGTTCTTCCCGAAGGCGGCGGAGGATCGCTCCGAAGCGGACCGCGTCCAGGTTCGTTGTTCGAGCTTTTGGCATGTTCGGATGCTATAACGAATCCATGGTTTCTAGTAGGCAGTTTCAGTTAACCAATCAAGAAACCTTGGATTGTGCTGATTCCATCTAATCACTGATTAATAAAGCCATGGATGATGTCAACACCTCCTTTGATCGCATCGGGAGCGAGATACGTCGAGAAGACATCATCCATGGATCAAGTCGATCCAATCCAGTCACGCATTCAAGATTTCCATGGATTGCGCGAGTGCGTTCAATATGGCAATCACTTGATCCATGGATCAAGTCAATGCGAAAACAGATGGCATGAGTGCGTCCAGGATGGCTGCTCGTAGCAACCATGGATTCACGCGGGCCTCCTCCGTGTGAAGGTGGTGCGAAATAATTTGCCGCACATCAACGATTTGCGTAAACTCACCGGCCCGGTCTTCGGGCCGGAAATCTTTAACAATCTGCCAGCTCCTTGGACCCTGCACGAGTTGGGGTCCCGCTAGGCCAGAAGGAGGAATCATGAGGACTTACGAAGTCCTGTTTATTCTTTCTCCGCAAGTTCCGGAGGAAGAGGCGACCGCGCTCGCTACCGAATTCAAGCGCGTTGCCGAGTCGCAGGGTGCCACCCTCAAGAACGAAGAGGCGTGGGGACGTCGGCGGCTCGCGTATCCCATCCACAAGTTCACCGAGGGCATCTACCACCTGCTCGTGTACGAGACGGTGGGCGGTCTCAACGAGCTCGACCGCCGGATGAAAAACTCGGATCGCGTGCTCCGGCACATGATCGTCCGCACGGACGAGGACCTCAAGCGCGCCGACAAGCTCGCCAAGAAGAACCCGAAGAAGGAACGCGTCCGTCCGGCCGCCCCGGCGGGCTACACGCCTGCTGCCGCGGCGCCCGCCGAACCGGAAGCCGTTCCGTCCGCCAGCGCCGAAGAAGCGCCGGTGTAGGCGAAAGAAGGAGAGACAACCATGGCTACGACTTCAACTGGTGGAAGAAGGCCTGAAGGCCGCGGCGGCGCCGCGGGTGGTCCGGGCGGCGCGCAGGGCGGCAAGAAGAAGTTCTTCTATCGCCGCAAGCGCGTCTGCAAGTTCTGCGTCGAGAAGCTCGAGTACATCGACTACAAAGACGTGAAGATGTTGCAGCAGTTCATCCCGGAGCGCGGGAAGATCCTTCCGCGCCGCATCTCCGGCACCTGCGCGCTGCATCAGCGCAAGCTCCAGAACGCGATCAAGCGGGCGCGCATCGCCGCGCTGCTGCCCTTCGCGACCGATTGACAGGCGAGGGCGCCTGTCCTACACGAGACACATGACCGAGATGCCGATGCAGAGCGAGCCGCTGGAGATGCCGGGCCGGCCTTTTGGCCGGATGGTCCGGAGTGTCTCCGGCTACGCGCTGCTGATGGCATTGATGTTCCTCACGCCGCTCGTCGTCTTCCTTCCCGCGGCGCTGTTTCTCTGCGGGATTCGTAATGGACGGCGGGCGACGTGGCTGGCGCTCGCGGCCGGTGCCGTCGCCGGCATTGGCATCGGCGCGGCGGCCGCGAATCATCCCGGCGCGACCGCCGGCGACATCCGGCTGACGTACGCCTACCTGGCGTTCGAGCTGCTGGCCCTGGCGCTTCCGGCGATGCTCGTCTTTCCGCTCCTCGAGCGGGGAGCATCGTTCGGCAAGGTGCTGATCGCGGCGCTGCTGATCGCGGTTCCGGGCCTCGGCGTGACCGAATTCGGATCGCGCGCGCTGCTCGGCTGCTCGCCGTACGCGGACCAGGTCGCGCAATTCGAACTGGTCAAGACGCAGGTGATCGCGAACTACCAGCGCACGTCGGGTGTGCCGGCCGAAGCAATCGACGCCGTGCGTCGCGGCTTCGAAGTCGGATCGAAGTTCGTTCCGAGCGTGCCGGTCATCTCGGTGATCGTGTTCTTCATCCTCAGCATCCTGATGTACGGCCGCCTCCGGGCGTGGCGCGAATACGTTCGCACGCGCGAAGTATCGGGGTCGGCCGGCATCTATCTGTTCCGCAACTTCTCGCTCCCCGAGTACCTGCTGTTCGCTTTTGTCGTCAGCGGCCTCGCGCCGCTGGCCACGGGGATGCTGCAGAAGGTTGCGTCCAACGTTCTGGTGGTGGTGCTGTTTCTCTACTTGCTGCAGGGGCTGGCGATTTTCCGCTCGCTGCTGGCGGCCATCGGGGTCAACGGGCTGGGACTGCTGTTCGCGTTCCTCCTGCTTGGATTCCTGACGTTCACCGCCGGCATCGCTCCGATCCTGCTGACCATCGCCGGACTGTTCGATTCATTTTTTGATTTCAGAAAGTTCAGACGAAAGGATGACTCCAATGAAAGTCATACTGACTGACGAGATCCGCGGCCTCGGCACGCGCGGCGACGTCGTCACCGTAAAGGACGGGTACGCGCGCAACTACCTGATCCCGAAGAATCTCGCGCGCGAAGCCACGACCGGAAACCTCAAGGCGATCGAGCAGGAGCGCAAGAAGTGGGCGCTGCTCGGGCAGCAGGAAAAGGATGTGGCGCTGAAGGCCGCCTCCAGCGTGCAGGGCGTGAAGGTCACGATCGCCAAGCGCGTCGGCGAGCACGGCAACCTCTTCGGATCGGTGACGGCGAACGATATCGCCGACGCACTGGTGGCGAGAGGGATCGAAGTCGACAAGCGCCGCATCGAGCTTGCGCATCCGATCAAGTCGCTCGGCACGCACGACGTCGATGTCCGCCTGCACCGCGAGGTCTCGGCGCACATCCAGGTCGAGGTCGTTCCGATCGGTACCGAAGTGGCGGAAGCCGCTCCGGCAGCGACGGAAACCGCAGAGCAGGCGTAATCTCCATTCAATGAGCGACGAGCAATTCGTCGACACCCCTCCGGCGGGAGCGGCGGCGTGGCGCGAAGTCTTGCAACACGACCGCCGCTACCGTCCCGGACGGAGCTGGCAGGCGTGGCTTCTGCGCCTGCTCCGCCGCGTCGCCGGTCCCGACAACGACCGGCAGCGCGACTTCAACCTCGCCGTTCTCGATCTCGTCGATGATCTCCGCCGGCAGATCGATGACGTCCGCCGCGGCGCGCGCGCCGACGTCGACTCGCTGCAGCACGATGTGCGCGGCGGTGACGACGCGTTGAGCGCGGAGATCGGCAAGACGCGCGCGGTGATCCCGGTGGCCGCGATGCGCAACGACGCGCTGATCGCGGCGCTCGATCAGAAGATCGAAACGCTTGCGGTTCGCATTCGCGATCTGACGACGCCGATTCAGACAGCGGACAGCGGACAGCAGACAGCGGACTTTGTTTACCGGCGGCTCGAGGATTCGCTGCGCGGGAGCGAGAACGAAGTGCGCGAATCGGTTGCGCACTACGCGAACCTCGGGCGAGATCACATGCCGCTGATCGATGTCGGATGCGGGCGTGGTGAGCTGTTGATGTTGTGTCACGGGGCGCGCGGCTTCGATACGAACGAGCGTTCCGTTGCCGATCTGAAGGCGCGCGGTTTCGACGTGACACTGTCCGGCGTGCCGGAGTGCTTTGCATCGATCGGCGATGCATCGATCGGATCCGTGGCCGCGCTGCATGTCGTCGAGCATTTGCCGGTCGATTTGCTGTTCGCGTTCTTCCGCGAGTCGGCGCGCGTGCTGCGCGACGGCGGGCTGCTGATGATCGAGACGCCGAACGCCGAATCGCTGCTCGTCAGCGCGTCGGAGTTCTGGCGCGATCCGACGCATCTCGCGCCGCGGCATCCGGCCGCGCTGGTGCTGCTCGCGCGCGAGCATGGCTTCGTCATCGATGAAGCGCGCGCCGTGCATCCGTTCCCCGAGGGGACGCGCATCGCGATGCTGGAAAGCGATCCTCCGGAACTGCAGCGGGTCATCCACGCCGTCAACGACCGGCTGTTCGCGCCGCAGGACCTACGGCTGGTCGCGCGGCGCCATCGGTGAGCCGTCGTACGGCAGCACGTCGATGACGTGCTGACTCGGTGGCGCAGGCGGCGTCCGGTGGGGGAGCAGCAGGCCGAGAATCAATCCGCTGACCAGGCCACCGATGTGCGCCTTGTTGTCGATGATGGTGAAGCTCGCGCCGATGACGAGATTCACCAGGCCCCAGAAAACGAGTTGGCGGGTGAGGCCTTGCGTCCATTTCTCGTGGCGCCACTGCGAGCGGCGGATGGAGAAGATGAACGCGCCGAGGATGCCGAAGACGGCGCCGCTGGCCCCGACCGAGGCGCGGTCGGTGAGGTAGAACGCGCTCGTGATCGATGCGCAGAGACCGGTGATGAGGTAGACGGCGGTGAAGCGCGCCTTGCCGAACATCGCTTCGTAGAGCATGCCGAGCTGGTAGAGCGACCAGGAGTTCACGAGCCAGTGGATCACGTTGCCGTGGAGGAACATGGCCGCCACCAGCCGCCAGTACTCGTGATTCTGCAGCGTGCCGGGGACGATCGCTCCCATGGTGATGAGCGCTTCGCCGTTCTGCGGAACGCCGAGGAGCGTCTCGATGCCGAAGATGATGGCGATGAGAACGAGGATGGTGGTCGTGACGGGCGCGTCTTTGAATCGCGGCATTACCTCTCCAGCAGCGCCGAGACGCGCCGCATGAGCAGGTGCGCGAATCGCGGGAAGATCTCTTTCATTCGCATGTACAGTGCCGCGGCCGGCGGCAGGATGCGCCGGTACTTCCCGTCCTCGGCCGTGCGGCAGATTGCACGCGCGACGCGCTCCGGGCTGACGCCGTGGATCAGTCGCGATGCGCCGGGCATCTTGCCACGTTCCGCGTTCACGAAGAACTCGCTCTCGGTGGTGCCGGGACAGACCATCGCCACGCGGACGCCGCGTCCCAGGACTTCGTCGCGCAACGATTCGGTGAAGCCGATGATCGCGAACTTCGTCGCACAGTAGCCGCCCATCCGCGCGTATCCCATGATGCCGGCGATCGACGCGACGTTGACGATCGTCCCGTCGCCGCGGGCGAGCATCTGCGGCAGCACGGCCTGAGTACACCAGACCGTGCCGAAGTAGTTCGTGGCCATCATCGATTCGAGCTCGTCGGGGCGCGCGCTCTCGATCGGATCGAAGATGGCGAAGCCGGCGTTGTTGATCAGGACGTCGACCCGGCCTGCGGTTTCGATCAGCCGCTGGCACGAGCTGCGATCACTGACGTCGGTGACGACGGTCGTGGCCGAAACGCCGTGCGCGCGGCAGAGTGTCGCAACCGAATCGAGCTCGGTGGAGCGTCGGGCGGCGAGAAAAAGCGTCGCTCCGCGCTTCGCCATCTCGATGGCCACGGCTCGTCCGATGCCGCTTGAAGCACCTGTCACGACGACCGTTTTCCCATTCAACTTCATGCGTTTAAGAGCCGTAACCGACTGCAGGTTTATAGCATTGACTTGCCGAATCAGCGGCACCTATACTCGGCCGACCTCGGGTTCCATCTGCCGAGCACGGTCGCGTTGCGCGCAATCCTCAGGAGGCCGTCATGCCGTTCGAAGAAGTCAAGAAGATCTGGATGAATGGACGGCTCGTCGACTTCGCCGACGCCAAAATCCACGTGCTGACTCATGCCATCCACTACGGCTCCGGGCTCTTCGAGGGGATTCGCTGCTACAACACGGCCAACCTCGGGCCGGCCATCTTCCGGCTCGATGAGCACATCCGCCGCCTCTACGACTCCTGCAAGATCTATCGCATGGAGATCCCGTACACCTTCGAAGAGTTCAAGCAGGCCTGCATCGATACCGTGTCGGCCAACGACTTTGACGACTGCTACCTCCGCCCGCTCGCCTACCGCGGCTTCCACTCCCTCGGCGTCTTTCCCGGCGCCTGCCCCGTCGACGTCGTCGTCGCGGCCTGGAAGTGGGGGAAATACCTCGGACCGGAAGCGATCGAGCAGGGCGTCGACGTCCGCGTCTCGTCGTGGAACCGCATGGCTCCGAACACCTTCCCGGCCCTCGCCAAGGCGACCGGCAACTACATGAATTCGATCCTGATCCGCCAGGAAGCGGCGGCTGACGGCTACGCCGAGGGGATCGCGCTCGACGTCAACGGCTACGTCAGCGAAGGATCGGGCGAGAACATCTTCGTCGTGCGCGACGGCCGGATCGGCACGCCGCCGCTCGGCGCGTCGGTGCTCGCCGGCATCACACGCTCGAGCGTCATGCGCATCGCGCGCGACCTGGGCTTCGAGGTCGTCGAGACGCTCATTCCGCGCGAGTCGCTCTACATCGCGGACGAAGTCTTCTTCACCGGCACCGCGGCCGAGGTCAGCCCCATTCGCAGCATCGATCGGATCAAGATCGGCAGCGGCAAGCGCGGCCCGGTGACGGAGCGAATTCAGAAAGAATTCTTCGACTACATCAACGGCGCCATCCCCGACCGCTACGGATGGTTCACCCAGGTGTACGCAGAGCGCTCTGCCGCGACGCCGAAGCCGGCACTGGTGATGGGTTAGCCGGCTTCACAACAACCCACCCCGTTCCTTCATCGAGTAGTACTTCGTCGAGCCGACGATCACGTGATCGGTGAGCTCGACGTCCACGAGCTCCAGCGCTTCCCGTACCTTCGTAGTGAATGACGCATCGTGCGCCGACGGCCACGGATTGCCGGACGGATGGTTGTGGTACAGCACGATCCCGACGGCGTTGTTGAGCACCGCGTAGCGAACGATGTCCCGCGTCGAAACGAGCGCGTTGTTGATCGTGCCGACGAAGATGGTCTGTTGTTTCAGCAGGCGATCGTGCGAGTCGAGCAACGCCACGCCGACGTGCTCCTGATGGAACTGATGCGTGCGGATCAGCCCCTCGGCGAAGTCCTTCGGGATGTACTTCACAGTCGCTTCGCCGCCGCCTGTCCGGCGCGACAGCTCGAACGCGGCGGCGATGCGGGTCGCCTTCGCGGTCCCGACACCGGGAACGCTCGCCAGCTCCGCGATGTCGCGGCGGCCGAGCTGCCGGATGCCGTCGCCGAGGAGCTCGCGTGCGAGTTGCACCGCGCTCTTGCCGCGGATCCCGGTCCCGATCAGAAGCGCCAAAAGCTCGGCATCGGAAAGCGTCCGGGTGCCGTGCATCATCAACCGTTCGCGCGGGCGCTCGTCACGCGGCATGTCGGCAATCAGGTCGGTCATCGTTCCTCCCGAATCGCGTCGACGATCGGCGGTGGCCGTCATCGAAACGACAACGCGCCGAGCTTACGCCCGGCGCGTTGGGAGGATGCGAAGTTCTACGTACCTGAGAGTGATAGAGAGATCGAGTGATAGGGAGATAGAGTAGGCGTTACGCGAAGGGCCGCTCTATCTCTCTATTTCTCTATCACTTTGAAGATCAGACGTTCGGGATGTTCTTCTCGTCGATCTGAATGAAGGCGTCTTTGCGCAGGCGATCGATATACGCCTTGTAGTCCCGCTGGAATGCGTCGTCGCTGGCGTCTTTGCGGATCTTTTCCTTCAGCGACTCGAATGCCGGCACTTCGGACGGCAGGCGCGTTTCGACTTTGAGGATGTGCCAGCCCGACTTCGTGGAGAGCGGGCCGATGACGGTGCCGGCCGCGCTGTTGAAGACGGCCTTGTCGAGGTCGGGGAGCAGCTCGCCGCGCGCGACGTCGCCGAGGTCTCCGCCTTTGTCCTTCGATCCCGATTCGGAGAAGGTCTGTGCGAGCTTGGCGAAATCGCCGCCGTTGCGCGCCTGGTTCGCGACGTCGGTCGCCTTCTGCCCAGCCTTGTCGGCCGCGGCCGCATTGTCGGGGCGAAGGATGACGATCTCGCGCAGATGCGCGCGCTCCGGAAGGCGGTAGTGATCCTTCTCGCGGTCGTACCGTTCGCGCAGCTCGCGATCGGAAAGCTCTTCGCGGCTACGCAGCTCGCGGGAGAAGACCTTGTTGCTGATCAGCGTGTCGCGGAGCCGCGCTTCCATGTCGGCACGCGTGAGTCCCGACTTCTGCAGCGATTCCTCGAACTGCTGATCGGTCGTGATGCCGTACTGTTCTTTGAGGCGTCCGATCGCGTCCTTGATCTCGGCGTCGTTGATGTTCACGCCGATCCGGTCCGCGCGATCCTTGATCAGCAGTTCGCTGATCAATTCATCGACGAGCGCCTTTTTGAAGTCCGCCTTCTTCGCCGCGATCTGATCGGGCGTCGAGGTCTGGTCGATCTCGGTGTAGCCATCGTGCAGGCGCTTGACGTACTGGGTGGAGGTGATGATGCGGTCGCCGACGCGAATGACGATCGCTTCGACCAGCTGCGCGGCGGAGAGGCTCGCCGCGGCGAGCGTAAGTGTGAGTGCGAGAACGAGTTTCTTCATAACGGTTCCGTTCTGAGACGGGTCTCCAGCAGAACAAGTTCGGGTGTCATTTATTCGTTGTCGGATTTCGGCAAAGTGCCGGAATACGGAAAGGGGAGTCGCTTGGTGAGAACGGCGATCGTCATGTCGGCCTTGCTCTTGGTGACGAGCTGGGCCATGCGTGCGCGCACGCCCTCCTCGCGAAGCTTCTCGCGGATGACCGGAGCGGCGGTCTGGAGGTCGATCGTTCCGGGCGGGCGGCGATCGTCGACCTTGAAGATATGGAAGGAGTTGTCGGTCTGGATGACGCCGCTCACGTGTCCCGGCTGCAGCCCGAAGATCTCGTCCTCGAAGCGCTTCGGCAGTTCGCCGCGGCTGACGTAGCCGATGTCGCCGCCTTTCTTGGCGTTTGGCGCGAGCGAGTGCTGGGCCGAGAGCTCCTCGAAGCTTCCGCCCGCCTTCAGTTTCGCGGCGATGTCGTTCGCCAGACCTTCGTCATGCAGGAGGATCTGCCGCACGTGTACTTCTTCGCCGCTCTTGAACTCGGCCGGATTCGCTTCGTAGTAGGTGCGGACCTCGTCGTCGGTCGGCTGCGGCACCTCGCCGGAGATGTCGCTGATCAGCTTCTGACGCCGCATCTCATCGCGCTTCTCGATGACGGTCGCGCCGGCGTCGGTCCGGACGGCGGCGGCGATCTTCTCTGCCGGCACTTCGACGCCATGCGCGCCGGCGTATTCCGACAGCACGACCTCTTCGATGTATTGATCGAGCAGCGCGCTCGCGACCTCGGGCGTGATCTGCGCGAGGTCGGTGCCGCTGTTCCGGTCGATGTAGCGCTTGAACTCGGAGAGCGTGAGCATCCGCTCGCCGAGGCGGGCGACGACGTCGGGCGGCGTCGATGGTTTGCGCTGGCAGGCAACTGCCGCAAACACAATGAATAGAAGGATGAAGGAGCGACGCATGAGGAGCTGAGGCGGCGCGAAGTTTAGCACGCGAGATGAGGCGCGAGGCGCGGGGCGCCCGGCGCCTCGCGCCCCGCGCCCGCCTTTATCGCCGCAATTCGTACCGGATCACGCGTTCGCCGTTACCCGGTCCGACGAAGCGGAGTCCGTTCTTTTCCATCACGCCGATCGAGGCCACGAGCTCGGGATAGGTCTCGGCGATGATCAATTCGACCTGCTCGTTCGTGAACGCTTCGCGAATGAGCGCCGCGGTTGCCTCGGACGCATATCCGCGCCGCCGGAACTGCGGCAGGACGGAATAGCCGATCGTCCACGCGCCATCCTTGAGCGCACCGCCGCCGCCGAAGCCGACCAGCGTGTTCGATTCCCGTTCGATGAAGTACCGCAGCAGCCATGGCTCCGCTGCCGAATCCTGATCGAGCATGTTGCGGCACCAGACGAGACATTCGTCGTCGTAATTCTCGACCGGCCAGTTGTCAGGGATGTCGACGCCGAGCGCGTGCCCCAGAGCGGCCGAGTCGTCGAAAGGAATGTTGTAGATGTCGCGATTGCCCGCGCGCAGCTCGAGCCGCGCGCTGTAGATAGACGGGGACTGCATTTCGGTTTTCTCCTTGAAATGTATGGGCGGGAGAGGGAGAACCGTCAAGCAATCATAGGCAGTGTGGCGGATTTTACACTGCAATCCGTTGCAGCAATTCCTCGATCGCGTCGATCACGTCCGTCCCCTGCACCTTGAGCGGGAACGACAGCACGCCGTTGGGCGAGAACTTGACCTGCGGGTCTTCGTGCATCAGCTCCAGCAGTTTGTTCGGATCGATCTTCGCGGTTTGCGTCACCTTCACGATGCAGCGCGCTCCTTCGCGGACGATGGAGATGACGCCGATCCGCTGCGCGAACTGCTTGACGTTGACGAAGTGCAGGAGGCTTTCGACGTTGGGCGGCAGCGCGCCGAAGCGGTCGCGCATCTCGTTGCGGATGTCGTCGATCCGTTGCGCGGTCTGGGCCGAGGCGATCTTCTTGTAGAACGTCATGCGCAGGTTCTCTTCGCCGACGTACGACTTCGGGATGTAGATGTCGACGCCGAGGTTCATCGACGTCTCGACCTCCTCCTCGATCCGTTCCCCCTTCATCTCGCGGATCGTTTCCTCCAGCAGTTTCGTGTACATCTCGAAGCCGACGGCAGCGATCTCGCCCGACTGCTCGCCGCCGAGGATGTTGCCGGCGCCGCGGATCTCGAGGTCCTTCGCGGCGATGCGGAAGCCGGCGCCGAGGTCGGAGAACTCCTGAATCGCGGAGAGCCGCTTGCGCGCGTCGGATGACAGCACGCGATCGCTCGGCACGAGCAGGTAGCAGAACGCGAGGCGGTCGCTGCGACCGACGCGGCCGCGCAGCTGGTACAACTGCGAGAGCCCGAAGCGCTCGGCGTGATTGATGAGGATCGTGTTGCAGGCAGGGATGTCGATGCCGTTCTCGATGATGGTCGTGGCGATGAGCACGTCGTATTCGCGATTGATGAACGCGAGCATGGCGCGCTCCAGCTCGCGCTCGTCCATCTGGCCATGTCCGACGATCGCCCGCAGGCCGGGGATCAGGTTCTCGAGGTACTCCTTCATCGCGTAGATCGACTCGACGCGGTTGTGGACGAAGAAGACCTGGCCGCCGCGATCGATCTCGAAGGCGATGGCGTCGCGGATGAACTCGTCGTTGAACGGCACGAGCGCGGTCTGGATCGCCAGCCGGTCCTTCGGCGGCGTCTCGATCACCGAGATGTCGCGGATGCCGACCATCGACATGTGCAGCGTGCGCGGAATCGGCGTGGCCGACATCGCCAGGACGTCGACCGCCTTCTTCATCTGCTTCAGCCGCTCTTTCTGCGCCACGCCGAAGCGCTGCTCTTCGTCGATGACGAGCATGCCGAGGTCTTTGAAGTTGATGTCTTTCGAAAGGACGCGATGCGTGCCGATGATGACGTCGATCTCGCCCGTCTCGAGCTTGCGCACGATCTCCTTTTGCTCTTTCGCCGAGTAGTAGCGGGTGAGCAGCTCGATGGTGACCGGGAAGCTGGCGAAGCGGCGGAGGAACGTGCGGTGATGCTGGAAGGCGAGGACGGTGGTCGGCGCGAGGACGGCCACCTGCTTGCCATCCATCACCGATTTGAATGCGGCGCGCATCGCCACCTCGGTCTTGCCGTATCCGACGTCGCCGCAGAGCAGGCGGTCCATCGGCTTGCGCGATTCCATGTCGGCCTTGACGTCCTCGATCGCCGATTCCTGATCCTCGGTCTCGTCGAATTCGAATGCCTCCTCGAATTCGAACTGCCACGGCGAGTCCTTCGAGAACGCGTGACCGTGCACCATCTGCCGTGTGGCGTAGAGCTTGAGCAGCTCGTCCGCCATGTCGCGCATCGCTTTTTTGACCGAGGCTTTCTTGCGCGCCCAGGTCGTGCCGCCGAGCTTGTCGAGCAGCGGCTGCGCCTCGTCGCCGCCGGAGTACTTCTGAATGAGATTCAGGTTTTCCATCGGCATCAGCAGCTTGCCGCCGCCGCTGTACTCGATCTCCATTACCTCGCGCTCGTTCTCGCCGAACGGGATGCGCTGCAGGCCATGGAAGCGGCCGACGCCGTGATCGATGTGCACGATGTAGTCGCCGACTTTGAGGTCGCGCAGATCCGTGACGAAGGCCTCGGATGCACGCCGCTTTCCGCCGATACGGGTGGAGGTCGGAGGCTCGAAGAGATCCCACTCGCTGTACGCCGTGATGCCGATGTCGTCGAACGCGAAGCCGCGCGCCATCGCGCCGCCGGTGATCGTCACGACGTCAGGCGCGACGTCGAACTCCTTCAGCAGCCGCTCGACTTTTTCCGCGCCGCCTTTCGTGGCGGCGAAGAAGAAGAGGCGCTGTTCGCTGCGCGCGACGTCTCCCGCGAATTCGGGGAGGCGGTTCGTGTAGCGCATGGTCTGCGGGGCGTGGAGGCGGAGCTCCTCGAAATCGACGCGCGGTTGCGGTGTCATCCTGAGCCGCGTAGACGGCGAAGGACCCGTATCGGATCTCGCATCGTGCGTTGCAACGGATCCTTCGCCGTCTACGCGGCTCAGGATGACACCCCCCCTGATGTGAACCTCTGCCATCGCCAGAACCGCGCGTCCGAGGAACGCATACACATCCGGCCCCGGCGTCACGACCCGCTCCGGCGCGTAGACCGCGCGCCCTTTTTCCGCCGCCGCGTCGTATTCGCTTCGCAGCAGCGACTCGTATTTCGCGATGGTGGTCGTGATCTGGTCGGGCTCGATCATGGCCACGGTCCACTCTTCTTCCGCGAGGTAATCGGCGAACGACACTCCGTCGCTGACGATCGGGAGGTAGTGCTCGATGCCGGGGAACGTGCCGTTCTCGGCCAGCCGCTCGATCTTGTCGGCGATGTCGCGCTTGAACAGCGGATCCATGAAATCGAGCGACAGGCGGCGCGACAACGCGCTGCGTGTTTCGCGCGCGTTCGCGAACTGCGTCATCGGCAGGACGGTCACCGTGCCGGATGCGTCTTCCGACCGCTGCGTCTCGACGTCGAACCAGCGCAACGTATCGATGGTGTCGCCGAACAGCTCGACGCGCACCGGCTTCGCGGTGTTGGGCGGGAAGAGATCGAGGATGCCGCCGCGAAACGCGAACTCGCCCGATTCGCCGACGAGATCGGTGCGCACGAAGCCGTTCTCGACGAGCGATTGCAGCAGCGCGCGCATGTCGAGCTCGTCCCCTTCGTTGAGCCGCATCGTCCGCGCGCGGAACGACTCGGCGCGCGGCAGCCGCGAGAAGAGCGCGCGCACAGGCACGATGAGGATGTCGGCGTAGCCGTCGGTGAGTGCGCCGAGGGCGCGGATCTCCTCGCGAGCGACACCGAGGGATGGGACGACGTCCTGGTAAGGCGAGAGGGAGGGGGACGGGTAGGCGAGGACGCAGCGTGGATCGCGGTGAAAGAGGCGGAGCGCCGACTCGAAATCGTCGATCGCCGCGTCGGCCGGGACGATGACCGCGATCCGCTTGCGGAGCTTGTCCTGCAGCGAGGCGAGGATCAGCGCGCGCGCTTCGACCGAGGCGCCCGTCAGCTCGATGCGGTCTTTGAAGAGGCGGTCGAAAAATGGAGCATTCGCGACGAGGGAGCGAAGTTCGGAGATGAGGCGGTCGTCGCGCTGCACGGGCTTTCAGTTTATCCCGAGCAACGCGAGGGATCAGCGGAGCAGCCGCGTAAATCGCGCCATCGTCGCGGTGCCGCCGCTGATCCCTCCACTTCGCTTCGCTCAGCGTCGGGATAAACTTCAATCAAGGTGCGAAATATCCCCTGATCGTTCTCGCGATCAGCTTCGGCGAATTCACCACCACGTGCACCTTCCGCCACGCGTTCGGACGCTTGTTGTCGGTGATCTGGTAGCGGATCGCGAACTGTGCGCGGAGGTCGCGCTCGATGGCCGCGTACTTCGCCTGCAGGTTGCGCTGCTCGGCGGCCGCGGTGACGACGAAGCCGCCCGTCTGGCCGGCGAGGTAGTTGAGCCGGTCGAGCTCGGTCTGCGCCGTCGCCTCGCCCGTGTCGTACGCGATGAAGTAAATCGGCACGCCGGCCTCGGTCGCCTGCCGGTCGAGCTCCGCGAACGACGCGATCGACGACGTGTCGCCGCCGTCCGTCAGCACCACGATCGCGCGGCGGTTCTTCTCATTCTTCAGATCGCGAAGCGCGGCCTCGATCGCGTCGTAGAGCGCGGTCTGACCGCCCGGCTGCAATCCGTTCATCGCCTTCATGACCGCCAGCTTGTCGGTCGTCAGCTCCTGCGCGCGGCGCGGCACGTCCTGCACCGCGTAGACCGCGCAGCGATCGCCCGGCTTCAGCGTCCGCTCCACGAAGTTCTGCGCCGCCCTCGTCACGTTTCCGAGCTCGTACGTCATGCTGGCCGACGAATCGACCAGCAGCACGATCGAGATCGGCTGATCGAACGCCTTCCCGAACTCGAGGATCTTTCCCACCTCTCCGTTGTCGATGACCTTGAAGAGATCCCTCGACAGGTTGTCGCGCGTCTGACCATTTCCGTCGATGACGCTGACGAAGATCGGTACTGTGCGAACCTCCAACGACTCGACATGGACCTCGCCGCCCGGCGACCAGAAGTCGGCGACTTCATCGCCCGACTTCGACTTCGCCGTCACCTGCACGAATCCCGCTTCGACGACCGACTGCGGAACCGTGAAACGGTATGGCTCGCTCGAGGCATCGGCGACCTGCCGCCCGGAGTCCCACAACGCGACCGCCACGATCGGATCGTCATCGGGGGCCGTGGTTTTCGCTTCGAAGATGCGATTGGCGAGATCGACCGGAACGACCTTCACCGTCAGCGGCTGATGACCGCGATTGACGGTCTCGCGCCACTGGACTTTCTTGCCGCCGCTCCAGACGGTCACGCCGATCCTGTGCTCGATCGGCACCGGTCCGAAGTCGACCGAGATCTTGTAAGGAGAGTGGAGGCTGTCGGCAATCACCTCGCCATCGAGCATGACATTGACGCGCGCGTCATCGAAGCCTGGCGCGACGGTCAGCTCGACGATCCCCTTGAGCTCACCGCGATCGGCTTGCGCGTCGCGGCTCAGGACGATCTGAGTCATTGCATGGAGCGTTACGGTGGTCAGCGTGAAGAGGGCCACGACAAGGGATCGGGAGAATGTTGCGGTTTTCATAAATCCCCACGTCCGAATCATCCATCACACGGTTGGGCTTCACAGCAAATGGATTGCCAACGTCTGTCCTGCATAACAGTAGTGACGGACTGGTTAGGAATGTTTCAGCGGGGCTGGTTGGCAGTGGACAGTTGGCCGCAGCCGCCAACCACCGCCAACTGTCAACGGTCAACTCACTTTTCGTAGATGCGCCGGTACTCGTTCCGGTTGCGCGTCACGGTCTTCACGTAAAGCCGCGTCTCGGCGTAGGGGATCGATTCGACGAAGAGGTCGATGTCGTCCGCGGGAGTCTTGAGGAGCCACGCGTTGACCGCTGTTTCTCCGGCGTTGTACGCCGCGATGGCAGGGATGGTCTTGCCCTGCATCGTCTCGAGTTTCTGGGCAAACTCGGCCGCACCGACGGCGATGTTGACGTCGGGGTCGAAGAGCGTCTCCCGCGTCACACCCTCGATCCCCGCGCGCGTCGCGATCTGCTCCGCCTCGGCCGGCATGATCTGCATCAGGCCGACTGCACCAGCATTGGAGATCGTCGACGGCTCGAAGCCGCTTTCCTGCCGGATGATCGACGCAAGCAGGTACGGATCGACGTTCCGCTTCGCCGCCTCGGTCTTGATCGTCTCCCAATGATTGAGCGGGAAGAGGATCTGCCAGAAACGGTCGGGGATGTTCGCGCCGCCATGCCGCACGAAGTCGCGGAAGCGGCGCTGCAACACGCCGTTCGCCTTGAACGGCTCGCCTGCGTGGATGTAGAGATCGGCCAGCATGTACGCGAGCCCGAGGTTTTCGGGATGCGCCGCGGCGGCCAGCTTCAGCTCGCGCGTGGCGTCGCGCATGAGGTCGATGGAGACGAGGTCGGTGACGACCGGGAGGTCGGGCGGGGTGACGTCGGGGAAGACGGGGACGACAGGCGGGGGCGCCTGTCCTACACCGGTGATCTCCTTCGCGCGATAGGCGTAGTAGCTGTAGGGATACTCGGCGATCAGCTGCGCGAATCGAGCATCGCGCTCGGGCATCTGTCCGCGCTTCGCGTAGAGCTTGCCCGACCAGAAGAGCGAGTTCGTTCGATAGTCGCCGTCGCGATAGTCGTGCAGGTACTGATCGAAGACCCGCAGCGCGTCGTCGTCCTTGCCGGCGAGAACGTAGGTCCAGCCGAGGGTCCAGATCGTCTCGCCGTCGTTGCCGAGTGCGCCGGCGGCGATCGCTTCATTGAGATTCTGAATCGCAGCGTCGTAGTTCGTTTCGTCGGTGGTGAAGTACTTCGCGCGCAGCAGCTTCGCCTCGACCGCTTCCTTCGACTGCGGGAACTTGTCCTCGGCCTGATCGAGTCCCGCCAGGAACGTCGTCGCGTCTCCCACCCGCCACGCCGCTCGTGCGCGAAGGAGCAACTGCGGCCCATCGAGGTGATTCTTCGCAGTCTCGGCGAGCAGCTCCGTGTAATGCCGCGAGTTGAAGAGAGCGCGCAGCTTCACGTTGCGGTACATGTCGCTCTTCGTCGCATCGGGAAAGCGTTTCGCGGCGCGGTCGAGCAGTTGCAGCGCCTCGTCGTAGTGATCGCGCTGCGCCAGCCGCGAGGCGAGCGCGGTCGTGTCGTCGAGCGACAACGCATCGAGCGGAGAGCTCGCCGTCGCCTCGAGCTGCGAGAACGTCTTCTCCGTGAAGCGGCTTTGCGGATAGTCGTTCAGGAGATGCATGCGAATGGCCGTCGCGAGATCGCGGCGTCCCGACATCTCGAGCTTCGCGGCGAGCTCGACGAATTCACCTTCGCTCAGCTCATCGAGCTGCATCGCTGCGATCTGGCGATACGCGTTGTCGGTCGACGTCGCATCGCCCGCCTGCGCATAAAGCGCCGGCAATCGGATGCGTGCGAGCGTCGCGGCCGAGGTCTCGCCGGAGGTGGCGATGATCTGCTGCGCGACGTTGATGGCGTTGGGGAAATTGCCGCGCTGCTGTTCGGCCTCGATGATGCGCAGTCGAAGAAACGGCGCGACTGTTGGCCACTGCTCGGCGGCCTGGGTCAACGATCCGATCGCGTCGTCCCAACGTTTCTGCTCGAACTGGTACATGCCGAGGAGCGCGAGTGCACGCGGCGTGGCGATCGCCTTCAATGCGCGCTCGTATGTTTCGGGATCGCTCGTCTTCAGTTGCCGCGCTTCGTCGACCGTCGCCGGCAGCGCCGGCTCGGCGATGGCCGGAGGGGCGGGTTGGGGCGGTGGCGGCGGGGGAGCGGGAGTCGTTCGGCCGCACGAAAAGAAAAATGCAGAATGCAGAATGCAAAATGCAAAAAGACAGCGCGTCAGCGCACGGTTCTCACGAGCCACTCCCCATCCTCCCTGAAACCGGTCCGTTGAAAGAACTCATGTTCGCTCGCGCGCTTTGAGACGGTCACGCGGCGGCGATCGAGCTTCGACGCCAGGCGTTCCACTTCGTCGAGCATGAAGCGGCCGATCCGTTTGCGGCGGAGCTCGGTGGCCACGACCACGTCCTCGATCCGCACCGCGTCGGCTTCGATCTCCATCGCCACGACCGCCACCAATTCGCCGACCAGCTTGCCGACGAGACCGCAGTCGGGATGCGCGATCCGGCCTCCATGCGATTTCAGGAACGCATGGATCGAATCGGAGTCACCGCTCTCGATCGGTCGTACAAAAAGTTTCTGGCCGCGCACGTAATCCGAATTGTGTCATGCTCTTACAGCATATCGACTGATCAAATAATTTCTTGACAAAACATTCCTTCCGCCTACACTTCGGTGGGTCCCTCAGCAACAATAAAATTTCGAGAGAGTTGACACAATGGACGTGCAGCAGGCGATTGCCGAGTTTCTCCAGCACGGTCAGACGGTGCGAAATCTGTCCGATCGGACCCTGCGCGCGTACAACTCCGACCTCAGTCAATTCCACGTTCATCTCCCCGAGACGAACATGGTCGACATCACCCCCGAGCATCTCGAGGGGTACCTCGACAAGCTCGGGACCGAGCCGTACCGCGACACGTCGATCCGCCGCAAAGTCGCGGCGCTGAAGGTCTTCTTCCGCTTCCTGGAAGAGCAGGGGATCGTCCACGAGTCGCCGGCGCGCAAGCTGAAGATCAAGCGCCCGGTGGAGAGCCGCGTTCCGACCGTCCTCTCGTCGCGCGAAGTCCGCTCGCTCCTCGCCGCACCGAAGTCGCAGATCGCCGAGCTGTCGTCGTCGCGCGACCTGTCGGCCGGCGGTCGCAATCGTTACTTCTGCGCCGTCCGCGACAACGTGATTCTCGAGCTCCTCTTCTCGACCGGCATCCGCATCGGCGAGCTGGTGGCGCTCGATACGAAGGACGTCGACCTCGAGCAGCATCAGATTCAGATCACGGGACGCGCCACGCGCGGCCGGATCGTCACACTGACCTCCGAGCCGATCGTCAACGCCCTGGTCAATTACCTCGATCTCCGCAACGAGCGGACGCTCGACACACAGGCGCTCTTCGTCGGCCGCTCCGGCACGCGCCTGACGATCTACTCGATCGAGAACATCTTCAAGAAGCATGTCCGGCTCGCCGAGATCAAGCGTCACATCACGCCGCACGCGCTGCGGCACACGATGGCCGCGATGCTGGTCTCGAACGGCACCGACATCCGCCAGGTGCAGGAGATGCTCGGCCACGCGTCGATCCTCTCGACGCAGGTCTACATGAGGATGCCGATCCAGAAGGGCCGCCGCGCCGGTGCCGCGAAGGGTCTGCCGGTCTTCGCCGAGATGTCCGGTTCGTCGGCGCGCCTGGGGATCAAGAAGAAGACGTAATCCCCAGCACGCTCCACGCCGATCCGTCCCACATCAGCTTCGCGGTCGCTTTCCGCTCGCCGGCAGTAGGCTGACTGATCGCCGCGCCGAGCTCGTTCGGCACCCATTTCCACGCAAAGTCCGCTAGCACGAGACCGTCGGGTTGCTGCTTCACGGCGGTAACGCCGATCATCTCTTTCTTCGCCAGCGGTACGACGTCGACGTAGCCGTTCGGCCGGACGAGGAAGCGCTTGTCGCCCTTCGCCTTGTCGGTCAGCACGATGTCATCACCGTCGATGCGGATCCATTTCGCGGCCGCGAGCTGCTTCACGCCGCCGGCCATCAGCGGCGTCATCAGCGACTTCCTCTGCGCGAACGTGAAGGCCGCGTTCGTGAACTGGTAGTCGCCGAAGTCGGGCGCGTTCGCGATCAGCTCCTGCGCCGCGGCGGTGGTGGGCGGTGGGGGCAGTGCGGCTTTCTTCGGCTGGGGTGGGGGCTCGGGTTTCGCGCAAGCGAGGAGGAGAAGGAGTGCTGCGGCTTGCCGCAGCCTTGGATTGCGCCGGCTTGCCGGCGCCGACCGCGGCAGCGAGCTGCCGCAATCCAGAGCGGCGGCAAGCCACCGCACTCCATTCACTTCGTCACCGCCGCGATCACGGCGTCGACACGCGACTCCGGCAGGCGCCGCGCGTAGCCCCAGATGCCGTCTAGCCACTCGGTGCCGGTCGTCTTTTCCTGGCCCTCACTGATCATCCTGAATGCCTCCACCGCGCCCGGGACGACGATCGTGTGCCCGCGGTCGTCGCGCACGATCTGCCATTCGAAGTCCTGCATCGTGCCGAGGTCGATGCGCGCTTCGCGCAGGATCCGGCCGAGGGCGCGAAGGCGGTAGAGGACGGCGGCGAGGCCGCAGGTCGCGAAGAACGAATACGGCTCGATCGTCCGCAATTGCTGCTGCAGCGAATCGAAGTCGTGCGCGATGGTGATCGATCCATCCGTGATGTCGGCCGGCTTCTTCGCGCGGCAGACGATCGCGTGCGGCCTAATGTCGATGAAGCCGTTGACCGCCAGCTCGTACTCGACGTTGCGCCCTTCGAACATCTGCCGCAGCGAGTCTTCGCTGGTCAGGATCTGGCCGAACGGCGCGACGTAGTAGCCGCAACGCACCCCTTCATCGAACACGATCGGTGTGCCGAGCGAGGTGATGTTCCAGACGCCGTGCAGAATCGCGTCGAGGATCGCGAGATGCGCCTTGTCGCGCGACGGAAAGACGCCCGGCTCATGTTGCGGCTGAATGGCGAACAGATCGGCGGGGCGATTGGCCGTGACCAGTGTCTTCAGATCGGCGGCCGTCTTCGCCACGTCCCACGAGTCGAGCTCGCGGAACGTGAGCGGGCGCGAATTCTCCGCCAGGAAACGACGGGCGTCGAACGAATCGGGTTCGTACGGATCGATCGCTTCGAAGTCGGCGCTCCGCAGCCGATGCAGGAGGATCAGCAGCGCGATCGTGTGCAGCTCGGCCTGATGCTTCGCCGAGCCGAGGTCCTGCAGGGCGAGCGGCTCGACGCCGCTGAGCTGCGTCTGCAGAAGATGCGGTTGATAGAGAAAATCGAACGCCTGCTTCGAGTTGGCGGTCTCGGTGTAGAAACAGACGGAGTCGGTGAACCAGGGCACGTTCGGATCGTCGCCGAGGAGCGCCACGCTGGCCAGCACGTGACCGAGCTCGCTTGCCGTGGCCACCTTCATCACGCGATAGAGCGCATCGGCGTTCGACACGCTGAAGAAGCCGTTCTCGCCGCTGCGGATCGAATACTCCGGCAGCAGCTCGGCGCCGCGCTCGAATTGCAGCGGCTCCTTCGACCCGCCGGCGAGCTGCACCGTCTGCGGCAGGAAGACGCGGAGAAAGTGCCGGTTCGCTACGACTTTCGGCGCGCCGTCCGCGCCGCGCACCTCGTGCTTCGAGCGGGAGCCGGGGAAGACGTCGTAATCCTGATCGCGAAGTTTTTCGGCGATGTCGCGATGCAGCGGCACGGTGTGCCGCACGCGCACTTCATCGATGCCGATCGCCGCGGCGGTGACGAGCATGAAGATGCCGCGTTTCGCGTACTCCTTCGTCAGATCCTCGGCTTCGATATGTTTCGTGACCAGCTTCGCGTCGCTCGACGCGTGCGCGAAGCCGAGGCGCGGCGTGGTGTGGCCGTCGGGCGATTCATCGTACATGCCGCCGACGCCGGTCGTGTGAGCAACGAGGACGCGCGCGCCGAGCTCCGAATTCACGGCCGCGAGGTCATCCGCGAACGCGTGCTTGAACTCCGACTTGAGATGCTGGATGAATGCGTCGCCGAGGCCGCATGCGCGCGCGACGGAGCGGAGTCCGTCGATCTGATACGCCAGGATGCTCGGCAGCGGAAACCCGAGAAGGATCGAGCGAAACGGCTTCTCTCCGTATTCGGGGAGGCGCCGTTGCCGGTCGGCGAGGAAGCTCGTGATCGGGCGAGCTTCACGCACGTGCCGCACGAGCGACTCTTCGATCGCGTTCTTCGGCATCGACCGGTTCACGCCCGCCACCGCGAGGAACTCATCGACTGCGGCCTCGAGGTGCGACGGATCGGACTCGGTGACGGCATCGAGTCCCGGCACCGGCTTCAGTTGAAAGCGCGAGATCGCGATGTAGATGCCGCTCGGCGTGAGATACCCCGATTCGAACTGGCGCGGCATCGCATCGTTTCCCCAGCGCGCCTGCGTGAACTTCACGAGCCGCCCGACGAACGCGTCGATGTCTTCCTTGCCGCGTCCGGTGACGAGCAGCACCGGCACGTCGCTCGGATCGGCCGGCGGCGCGATGGCGAACATCTCCTCGTACATCGCCAGCATCTGCAGCACCGCCGCCCCGCCGACCGCCCCCGTGCCGCCGACGAAGACGTGAACGTCGCGGTTGTGCCCACCCGACCGCGCAGCCTTGACGAGTCGCGGTCCGAAGCGGCTTTTCTTGAATCGCATTAATTGAAGGATATCGCGCCGCGGTGTCATCCTGAGCCGCGCAGACGGCGAAGGATGGGTTGATTCAGGCGCGGCGCGTGAGGGTTACGGATCCTTCAGCGTCTTCGCGCCTCAGGATGACACCGAGCTCTGCTACCCTTTCCGCCCATGCCCAAAATCTCGCTAACCACGAAGATCTTCATCGGCCTCGCCCTCGGAATCGTCATCGGGTGGCTGAAGCCCGACTGGGGCATCGAACTGCGGCCGCTCTCGATTCTCTTTCTCAATCTGATCAAGTCGGTCATCGCGCCGCTGATCTTCTCCACGCTCGTCATCGGCATCGCCGGCACGGGCGATATCAAGCAGGTCGGGCGGATCGGCTTCAAGGCGCTGATCTATTTCGAGATCGTGACCACCTTCGCGCTCGTCATCGGACTGGCCGCCGTGAACATCACGAAGCCGGGCGTCGGCGTCTCGCTCAAAGGTGTCACGAGGCCGGAAGACAAAGCGGTGCTCGCCGATAAAGCATCGAAGCTCGCCGCGGAATCGAGCGAAGCGACGAAGCGCGGCGACACCGTGACCGCCGCGGCAAAGGCCGCGCAGGCCGCGGATGCCGTGTCGAAGGGACTCACCGCTCCCGATCCTCCCGCCAAGCCGCAGAAGTTCGGCGAGATCATCACCCACCTCTCGCCGGCCTCGATCATCAAGGCCATGGCGGATGGCGACGTGCTGCAGATCGTCATCTTCTCCGTGCTCTTCGCATTGGCAGTGACCAGCATCGGCGACAAGGCGAGGTTCGTCGTGAACTGGTGCGAATCGCTGGCCGACATCATGTTCCGCTTCACCGAGTTCGTCATGAAGTTCGCGCCGATCGGCGTCGGCGCCGCGATGGCCAACACCATCGGCCATTCCGGCCTCGGCGTCCTCAGAAACCTCGGGATGATGGTCGGGACGCTCTACGGCGCGCTGGTCGTCTTCATGCTCCTCGTGCTGCTGCCGGTCGCGCTGATCTTCCGCGTCCCGTTGCGCGATTTCTTCAACGCCGTGAAAGAACCGGCCACGATCGCGTTTGCGACGACGTCGTCGGAGTCCGCGCTGCCGAAGGCGATGGAGAACATGGAGCGCCTCGGCGTGCCGCGCCGCATCGTCGGCTTCGTCCTCCCCACCGGCTACTCGTTCAATCTCGACGGCACGACGCTCTACCTCTCGCTCGCCTCGATCTTCGTCGCGCAGGCCGCGGACATCCATCTCACCTGGTCACAGCAGGTGTTCATGCTGCTGACGCTGATGCTCACGTCGAAAGGTGTCGCCGGCGTACCGCGCGCGTCGCTCGTGATCCTGCTCGGCACCCTGGCGTCGTTCGGTCTGCCGGCCGAGGGGGTGATCGTGATTCTCGGGGTCGACGAGCTGATGGATATGGCGCGCACCTGCGTCAACGTCATCGGCAACTGCCTCGCCACGGTCGTCATTGCCAGAAGCGAAAACGCCTTCCGCACGAACGAGTGGGTGCAGGAAGAAGCTGAGCTCGAAGAGGTCACGGGTCAGCCCGCTATCGTTGGCTGACGGCATGCACCTCTGATTCGAGGAGGTGCGTTATGAAACGTTGTCTTGCTTTGCTCGCCATCGTTCTGGTGGCGGGATGCGCTTCATCGGCGACATCGAACAACAGTGGTCCGCCGCTGCAGCTCACGCTTCTGCAGCGCGGCGCGCCGGTGCCGGACGTCTTCTACTTCCGCGGTCCGGTCAACATCGCGTATGACCTCGCGATCAAGAACCCGACGAACGCCCAGTACACGCTGAGCCGCCTCGACATCCGGAGCATCGGCCCAGGCGCGTATCGGATCCGCACCGGATCGCAGCCGATGCGCCAGAGAGTGAATCCGAACGGCGTGACGAGCGTGCATCTGTCGACGTGGGCCCAATCGACCGGCGGCTTCATCTCGTCGGGCGAGCCGGTGTCGGTGCGCGTGATCGCGCAGTTCGACGGACCGGGTGGCCGATTCCAGAAGGTGTTCACCCAGACGCTCAGCCAGTTCGGCGAATGATGTGACGTCGTGATGTGAAGATGCCGTCACATCTTCACGCCGATCGTTGTCCGATCTGACAAGACTCCATTCGCCGGACCGCGTACGCTCTCCGGCGAAAGGAGATTCACAATGATCAAACGATTGGTTCTGACCCTCGCCGTCGTCCTCCTCGCCACCTCGATGTACGCCGGCGGCAAGTCGTGCGAGATGAAGTCCGGTAAGAGCGTGGAGCTCAACGGCACGCTGCTCGGCGGCGATCACCCCACGTTCCGCACGGCCGACGGCGGCAAGACCTACAACGTCTGCGAGAAGACGAAAGAGTCGGTCCTCAAGCTCGGTGCCGACGGCAAGAACAACCTGCACGTGAAGGGCAAGATCGTCACCTGCGGCGAAGGGGAAGAGCTCCTCATCGACACCGCGAACAAGATCTGAATGATGGACTGAGGGCGCTGATACGCATCGGCGCCCTCGCCACGATCCCGCGTAAAGCCGGACAGGATGTACATCGCCGCGGAGCAAAGGGTCCGGCTCTGGTGATAAGATTTCCCTCCCCTGAGCGGGCGTAGCTCAGTTGGTAGAGTAGGAGCTTCCCAAGCTCTTGGTCGCGGGTTCGAATCCCGTCGCCCGCTCCAATAACTCCCTCTGAGGCATCACTGCGGAGATATTGACAGAATCTCTTACTTCGTTTAAGGTCATAAGACTCCCTTTTCCCAGGTGCCGGCACACGCGTCTGCCTTGAAGGTACTCACATTATTGTGACCGAGCTTGTCCGCGGAGTTTCTGCCAGCACAGGTACCAAGGAAGGTACCGTCGCCTTGTTGCTGTCGATCGCGGATGCTTTCGCAGTTTTCTCGGACCTCAGCGCCGACACGGTGCTGGTCGTCCCCGAAGCCGGGCCCGATTGGACGCCGGTACTGCTGAAAGTCGGAGCCATAGTCACAGACGTCGGTGGAGTTCTCAGTCACCCCGCGATCGTCGCGAGGCAAGCCGGCATCCCCTGCGTGGTCGGTACCCGAATCGGTACGACCGTACTGCGCGATCAGATGCGAGTGGTCGTGGACGGCGGCACCGGAGTCGTCCTCAGCGTGCCATGACGATTCTCGACACGTGCGGCGTCTCCGACGCGGAAGTGCGTCTACTGCTTCTGCAAGGTCTTCAAATCACCGCCAATACCACACCGTTCTCGGACTACTTGATTTCACGAAGCGACGATTTTGTCGTACAGAACATGGATGCCTATACCCCATTGTTGACTGAAGACGAATTCCGTTCGTATGTCGATCGACCGCAACGTTTCTGCTCCGATCTCCTCAACAATCTCGACACCTTCAATACGACATGCATGGTGTTGATCCGGGCGTCCCGGAACACGCGCCATCTTGCCGGCGGCGATCTTCTTGCCTCGGCCCTCGCGGCATTGATGATTTATCAATCCGCCCTCGATAACCACTACTACAAGTACGACGCTCAGATAGAATTCGATGACTCGCCCCGCAGCCCCGTGGGCCATCATTGGCTCGAGTTGCAACGTCTATGTCTCGTGGCCGCTCAGCAGCTCGGAATTTCCGATGGCGAGCGTTGGGCCCAAGGTGCCTCGCTCGCGGCACTCCAGTCGATCAGCGGTAGCACCGCGACGCGAGAATTCAGTCAAACCTGCGGCGAATTGGGAGTGCGCATTTCCCGAGTTTGCAGCACTCGACAGCTCTCCACGCCGCCGTCAGTCGCGGCCCTGCGCACTGCCGACGCGGAGCTGTTCCGCGACATACGGCGTTCTGCACAGCGCTTCAGATTGACGGCGAGGGAGTTGGTCGAGGCCTCACTGCGGTTGGTGTCCGTCGCAAATCAGCCAGCCCCCTCGCAAGCCCCGGCCGTGGCTGAGATCCTGGCGGACGTCCGGCGCGGCTTGAGCGACGGTCAGCGAGTCGATTTCGCTGCTTCGCTTCGCGCGCTAAGACTCTTCAGCGAAGTACAGCAGGAGGAGGCCTTTCGATTCAAGGGAATTCTTCTGCCAACGACCAACCGTAACGTCGAGGCAGGCGATCGTTGGTGGGGCGTATTGAAGCGTGCTGTTGGCGGCACTGGTGGCGGAGTGCCCGAATCGCTACGCGACCGGGCGCTGACGCTGGTCAAGGCTGGGCTGAGCAATGGAATTCGCGGGTTGCTCGCACTCGGCCCCGCGTTATTGACAACCGACAGCCAGGAAACATACCACGCGGAAATCCGGCGTTGGATGCCTTCACCGGAAGTGTGGTGACCGCATGGGAAGCATTAACCAGTTCAGCTTCATGCAAGTCAGGAGTCGTCTAGTGGATGACCATGTGAGCGCTGCAATAGATCGCTTTCGCTGGACCGTTTTCGACGTGCGTTCCATACTGCCTCCGGACTGGGAGACGCGCATAGTCGATGTGGTCAAGGCCTTCGCCCGTCCCCGCCTTCTCGTCACTGGCCATAGTACTTCTCGGGAAGGAAGGCGGGACTATCGGCTTGCACACAAGTCGGTGGACGGTAATGAGATCGCGAATCATCTTCCGTGGTTGCGTAGCCTATACGACACGGAGTTTCGAAGCATGGCCCAGGCCACTACGGCGGAGCCCGTAAGCGTGATGAGAGACGATCGTTTTGCGATCGTCATCAACGTCCACGCGAATCCCGATCGCTACGAATGCCATATCGACACGAATCCGATCGAGGCGCTTCTGTTTGTCACTACGCACCGCGAAGGCGAGGGCGGCGAGCTTGTCGTCTCGAATCGGGGGCAGGCGCGTTCAGTGGAGGAAGTCGACGCCGACGCGACGATCATAGAGCCGAAGGCAGGCTACCTGGCGCTCTTCGACGGGCGAAATCATAGCCATTATGTGGCATCTCCAAAGGTTCCCGGCTGTGACCGAATCGCCGTGACGATGAATTACTATGTCCCGTCCTGGCCGGAATCGATGCGGCCCGCCGATCTGAATCGGCATCTTTCAGGTGACGGCTAGAATCCTTCCGGCTCCATCGTTTCATTTCTCCGACATGAACGGCGAGTTTCCTGGTCACACTGAGGATAGGAATGACAGTAAAGGCCGGTGGCCGTGGTTTGAATATCTTCAAAGATACGACCGTGACGTCTGTCGTCATCGGCGCCGCCGCGACATTCTTTTCGTTGCTTATTGCGGTTGGCATTCGCGCAGTCGGCTATCGCCTCACCCTGGTCGGCCTCGGATTTTCGCTCTGTGTCATTGCGGTCGATGTGTGGATCCTGGCGCGGATCGTTGGCGGGCGGATCGCCGAGCGCCTGGAAATGACGGACGAACACTTCGTGGCGAGGCTGACCGAAGCCGAGTCGCGATTGGTGGAGCGATTCAATCATACGGACGGCTTCCTTCAGACTCTGCAGGGGGTAACCGGCACGGCGTTCCTGAAGACACAGGCCGAGGTCATGGCGTATGAGAGGGATAACGTACAAAAAGAGGTTTGGATCGTGTCGCAGCGTCTCGACGACGAGTTCAAGGCGGAGATCCGTGAAGTAATAGTGTTCAATCTCGAACGCGGCGTGCGGTACATATACATCATTCCCAAGGACAGCGTCGTAGTCGAGCGAGTTCGACAGATCAAGCAGGCTTGCGGCAATCACGCCGGCGTGGTTTGGTTTCACATGCCCGGTGATTTCTTTGATTTGGTGCCGAGGCACGACATCTCTATTTATGATCCGTTGGGCAAGACGAGCGATCAGATCGTTGCGTACATGAATTTGCCGGCACGAAGCGCGCCCAATAACCTTTTCGTGATTCTCGAAGGTGATTATGCGATCGGCATCCTGAATAAGCTGATTCCGCCGGCGAGGAGAGCGCGAATCATCAACTAGATCATGACGGCGCTGCTGACCAGCACAATCGACCGCGATGGTTTCTGGACCGCGTCAACTGTTGGCGGCAAGGCCCTGGCATTGTGGCGCCTTCGTTCGGCTGGCGTTCTCGTGCCGTTTGGTGTGGCCCTTTCGGTCGGGTTGCTTCGTGACCACCTCAGTACCGACTCACTGCTGGAGATGAAGGCGGCCATAGCGGGTCTTACGGACATGGGCGCGATCGTTGAGTCATGCAGGACGTACCGGCAGGAAATCGAGACGCGCCCGATCCCCGAGAAGCTCCGGGCCCGAATCGGTGAGGCCGTCGGTAGCCTGCGCGGCCAACGCTTCGCTGTTCGGAGCTCGGCGGTTCAGGAGGATGGGTTGCTGCGTAGTTGGGCCGGTCAATTTGACAGCTTTTTGGATGTTTCCGGCGAGGGCGTGGGCTCCAAGGTGGTTTCCTGCTGGGCGTCGACGGTAAGTCCCAGAAGCGTGTTCTATTGCAAGGCCTTTGGCGTGAAGTTGACGGACCTGGAAATGGCCGTATTGGTACAAGAGCTGGTGCCCGCGACCGTGAGCGGCGTCGCCTTTACCAAACACCCGATCGAGAACGACCTATCCATAATCTACGTTGAGGCGGTGCCCGGCTCCGGCGAGGCACTCGTGGCCGGGGCGGTGATCCCTCAACGTTTCGTCATTCGGAAAAGCGATGGTCGGATCCTTAGCACTACGACCTCGGAGAGTCCGACGGGCCGCGGGTCCAGCCGATCCAGCGGGGGTGGGAGATCCGGTCCTGTGCTGAGTGCGAGCAATGTCGAAGCGCTCGTGAAGATCTGCCGAACGGCCGAGGACCTTTTCGGTGTTCCGCAGGATGTGGAGTTTGCCGTGTGGCGAGGGCACGTCTACGCCCTGCAGGCGCGTCCGATCACTAACTGATCGCCGGATCCTAAGTTTGCGGATGCTCGAAGCGAACATCACTTGCAGCTTCCGCCCCCGCCCTGAACGGGTTTCAGGGTGAAGACGATCTGGTCGACCGGGTTGCCGTGGAGGCGGAAGACCAGCTCCTGCGGATGGGTCGACGTGGCGATGTAATCCTTCAGGCGGAAGTTGTGGTCTGAGGCCATGGCCGTGGCGCTCGTGTAGAGATTCTTCGGGTAATCGAACACCACGTGGAAGTCCTTGCTCCACAGGCTGTGCATCGCCGGGAAGCGCCAGATCTTGATCAGGTAATCGGATGTCTCGACGCGTTCCGGGAGAGGGTCATTCGCGCCATAGCTGGTCAAGGCCGGCGCACATTCTCCGGTCGACAGCCGCACCGGGTGAACGGCATTCTCGAACTTGCCGATCACTTTGAATCGCCTGCCGTCCGGGAGCTTCGGAGTCGGTTTCAGCACTCCGATGGCGTCGGTACCGATGAGGGGCGCCGCGAAGTTCACTCGGATCTTCGCGAAGTTCACGGGCTGGCTGGGGTCCGTGTACCACTGCGTGGCCGTCCGCCGTTTCGACGCCAGTCCTTCCCACGGCCCGACGAAGCGCTCATCGATTGCCTGACCTTCGACGAGGATCGCCGGGCGCAAGCCTGTCAGTTGCAGAGTCGCGGGAGGGGTGATCTTTCCGGTCGCCTCGTAGATGAGGAAATGGACTCGATTGGAGGGGAGATGATTCTTCTTCATCAGCTCCGAGGTTTCGTCGATCGGCTTGCCGGCGGAGTTGGCCAGAGCATAGAGAGTCAACGAGCGATCGTAGAAACGAGCGTTCTGAATGTGGGAGTCGATGTTGATGTCGAGCTCCACGACGCCGTACAGGGTGGCGTGGCCATCGGATGCTCGTTGATCCGGCGGCAGCCGTACGAACGGCGGCGTCGGAAACAATTGCTGACAGACCACCACCGGATCGGGCGGCTGGTCGGACGTGTGACCATCCACCTGTTTCGTGCACGAGGTGAATTGAACGGGTCCCGCGGCGACCGCTGGACCTGCCGCCATGAGGATGAGAAGCCCGGCTCCGATTGCTCTGCACGTCATCACAATTCTCTCCTTCGTCGAATGAAGCTCGCGGTTTGGTTGGGTGCTCGAAGTCAGACCGGATCGTGTTTCAAGCGTGCGCGTTCACCGATGGCGTCGGCAAGGGCAACGATGGTCAGATCGGCGAAAATGTCCCGGCGCTCCTTCGTGTAGTCGCCGTAGCCGGGGTCGTACTGCATCATGAACCGCATCGCACCCGCGGGTCCGAGGCGCTCAGTCAGGGCTTTCCACCCTTCCATTCGGATCTGATACAGAGACAACGGAGATGAGCCGCTCAAGGTTGATCTCCTGCGGTTTCGAGTGGGATCCGATCGGGCGTGACTACGTCGCTCACATCTTCATCGTACTACCGGCCACAGACATCGCGGCGATGAGCCGCGGGCCGGCCGTTGACGAGGACCGGCGATGATCAGTGAGAGGCATCTCCTCCTGTCTGTCCCCGATCATCACCAAGGCAAATCTGAAGGCGGAACTCGCCATGCTTTCAGAAGCGATCGTGCGGAACTCGCGAAAACGACGATGCGCCCGAACCCAGGTAAGTCATGTGAGCAAGCGTCACTTTCTCATCTTTTCCGGCCGCAGCAGAGATAAGCCCCTTCAGGCTGAAAACTTTCGTCGCCCACAGAAAACGCCGAGCCTGTCCGTCTCAATTGCAGGAGATACGACATGGACGACCTGCCGAGCCTTTTCAGCGCGATCAAGGCGCTCGAAGCGAACTTCCCGCTCCCCAGCACGACGGCGACTGTGACGATCGGCACGCTCGATCTCACCAGGATCGATGGCGCCAAGCCATCGTTCAAATACGCCGTGCCGACCTATGCGGACGGATCGTTTTTCTCCATAGTCGTGCCGATCCCGCCCGGCGAGGACGTCACCAATCATCAAACCGCGCAGGTTCTGCACATCCCGAACCTCGGCGCGCAGGTCACGATTGCGAACATCCTCCACCTGAACCTCCGCTTCGCCATCACGCCCGGAGGTCCGCTCTGGAGCACGAAGCCGACGTCTTCCGTCACGATCCAGGTCGGGACGCAGGTCAAGACCGTGCCGCCTTCCGCGACGGAAGTCATCTTCGAGGATGTCTCGTCGACCGTCTCGTCGTTGTCGATCCATGTCAACGGAGGCGTGCTGGCGAACGGCGTGCCCCAGCCGCTGCCGATCCAGGGACTGTTGCCGATCAGGGTCGATTGGCGGACGGTGGGCGCTGGGGCCGTGACGATTCCCGTGCTCCCAGTGGGGATCGTCTATGCGCCGGTCGTCGACGCACAGCAGAAGAATCAGGCGTCGAGCGCGCAATCGTCGACGACCGGCAATACCACCACGATCGGATTCACGACGCAGAACAGCAGCACCGCCCCAGTCGACTCTCAATTTCAGAGCGTCACCGATCTCGCCAAGGGGATGTCGGTTCTGGGCAATGCTTTGAAGCTGACCGGGAATCCGATCGCCACTGCGATCGGCAGCGGCCTGGGCTTCATCGCTTCGGGACTCGGCACCAGTACTGCCACGCAGACCAATTCGACGACCGTGACCTCGCAGCACACGCTCGCCGTCGCGGACACGGCTCTGCGCTCACAAACCGCTCTGTCGAGCCAGGGCGGGCCGGGAGTCGGCGACATCATCACGTACTACTTCAACGCCCGCGTGCTTTGGTATTCGGAGAACGGCAGGATGACGCTCGCGATCCTCGGCTATGACGGACTGGCCCAGCCGACGGCAAGACAGCTGAAGGATGCCTTGGTAGACCTACAGACGGAGCCGCCGGGAACCAGACATCCGCATTGGAAAGCGGATGCGGATGCGATCCGGTCGTTGCTGCGACTCGATCCATTCGTCGACGGCGGGTCGGGTGCCGTGCTTGCGCTGCCACGTTTCGTCGACGTTTCGCATGGCGCGATCGAGATCGGCGGCGGAACGCAGACCTTTTCGGCGACGCATACGATCACGTCCACGGATCTCAGCACGACCGTCAAGACGACGACGACCGTCGAAAATGACAGCGCCGGATTTCTCTCGTTCCTGGGTATCGGTGTCACGGAGACGCAAACGCTGCAGTCGCAGATCAGCCAGAGCACATCCGCGCAGAACAGCACCTCGAACACCGTCACTCAGCAATACACGCTGAACGGCAACGGACACGAGTACTACAGCTGCGAGGTCTATTTCGACGTCGTCTTCGGCGCCTTCGCATTCCGAGACGTCAGCACGGTGCGAAATGAAAATGCGATCGCCGGCGTGCTGCAGGACGAAGCCGGAAATGCCGTAGCCGATGCGGAGGTCGCCGTTGCGGTCGCCGGTCGGACGTTCGTCACGCGGTCCGACGGCCAAGGCAGATTCGGCTTGCGTCTTCCCGGCGTCGCGAACGGACATCTCGAGGTGAATTCGGATGCGGCTAGGGGGCAGGCGGAGTACGTCGGGACTCTGATCGACGGCTTGAAGCTCGAACGACCGTAATCGATGTTGACGAGGCTTGGCGATGATCAGTGAGAGGCATCTCCTCTCTGCCCCCGACCATCACCAGGCAGATCTACGGTACGTCGATGTGATTGATGACCTGCTTCACACCGGTCACCTTCTCCGCGTCGGCACGTGCTTTCTGGCGATCCTCGGCGGTGGGCAGGTGGCCGGTAAGTGTCACGACACCCTGGTTGACGTCGACGTCGACACCGCTCAGGTGGTCGGCCACCAGATTCTTCTTGATCTCGGTCGCCGTCGTCGTGTTGTCGAGCGACTTCGGGGTCATTCGGTTCCAGTTCGAGCAGGCGAGGGTCGTGATCAATGCCATGGACATCATGGCCGGCACGAGCAACTTCTTCATTTTGTTGATATTCATGAAAGTGCTGTACGCAATCGTCAAGCCAGACTGAAGTAGTGCGACGATTGTCCCCATGAGTCACCGCTCTCGCCGCATTGCGCTCGTTCTGCTCCTCCTGCTCGTCGCCGTGGTCGTCGTTCTTCTGCAATCGACGGAGTGGCTCGCGTCGTTCGGCGGACGCGTGCAAGGTGCGCGTCTCGATCGCGCGCGGCGATCGCCGCAATTCGTCGATGGGAGGTTCCGCAATCCCGAGAAGTCGCGGATGCTGACCACCTCCTATCGCGAAATGCTGAAGCATCAGTTCTTCGGCAAGGAGCAGCGGGAGCCGGTGCGGCCGGTGCCTGTCGTGATCAGAACGAAGAGCGATTACCTGACGCCTCCGGCGACCGGACTGCGCGCCACGTGGATCGGATGGGCGACGGTGCTGGTGGAGATCGACGGACGGACGGTGCTCACCGATCCGATCTGGAGCGAGCGCTGTTCGCCGTCGACGCTGATCGGGCCGAAGCGTTTTCATTGGCCGCCGATCCCGCTCGATGAGCTGCCGCAGATCGACGCGGTGGTGATCTCGCACGATCATTACGATCATCTCGATATGGCGACGGTGCGCGAGCTCGGCGCGGGTGGCACGCACTTCATCGTCCCCCTCGGCGTCGGAGCTCACCTCGAGCGATGGGGAATTGCGGACGCGCAGATCCACGAGCTCGATTGGAACGAGAGCATCGCGATCAGGGGCCTGCAGATCACGGCCACGCCGGCGCGGCATTACAGCGGACGGAATCCGCGGCATCCGAGCGAGACACTCTGGGCGTCGTGGGTCGTGAAGGGACCGCGGCATCGGTTCTTCTTCAGCGGCGACAGCGGCTACTCCGATCAGTTCCGAATCATCGGCGCGAAGCACGGACCGTTCGATCTGACGCTGATCAAGATCGGCGCTTCCGATCCGAGCTGGGCCGACATCCACATGACGCCCGAGCAGGCCGTGCAGACGAATCTCGATCTGCGTGGGCGCGTGATGCTGCCGGTTCACTGGGCCACGTTCAACCTCGCGTTCCACGCCTGGCGCGAGCCCGCGGACCGTGCCGTTCTTGCGGCGCGGAACGCGGGCGTCGCGCTGGTCATCCCCAAGCCGGGCGAATTCTTCGAGCCGGGAACGGGAGTGCTTCCGCACCAGGTGTGGTGGTGACCCGCTTCTGCCGCGGAGCGGCATCGGCCAATAGCCGGAGGTCGAGCGCGCAGCGCGACACCCCCGGATACGTGCGTGAATTTCCAATGCGCCGCGGCAGCGGCGCTGGAATCCGGCGCCCTGCCAGGGCGCATTTCAACGGCTCCCGGAGTCCGGTGGTGACGATCTGCGCTCGTCACCACCGGCTATTGGCCGATGCCGCTCCGCGGCACAACGTCCGCCAGTCGCGTGCCATCGACGTTCATCGGCTACTGACCTCCGGCCTCAACAGATACGTGTTCCCTCCGAGCAAGCTCTCTCCCTGACGCTCGACGACCGAGAAGCGCGACGTGGCGCGCGTGGCGGGGGGCGTGGCCATGATCACGAGCGTCGTGCTTTCGCCCGGGGCGAGGTCGAGGAAGAGCGAGCCTTCGGCGCCGCGGAACGTCCAGCCTTTCGTCGTGTCGATCTTCGCCTCCGTCACCTTTCTCACCTGTCCCGGCGACACGTCGAGCTTCACGGCGGAGACGTTGTCGCCGAGGGCGCGGGCGGTGAGGTCCGGCTGCAGCATGACGCTGACCCCTTCCGGCAGATCGACCTGCGAGACGTCGATCGCCACGCCGCGCAGCGGAGTGGTGTTGATGATCTGCAGCGGGACGAAGACCGGATAGAGCTTGATGTGAATCGGGAAGAGCTGGAACGGGACGATGGTCAGGTTCCGTTGCGCGATGTGGCGCGACTGCGCAACGAACGTCTCAGCCTTCAGCAGATTCTGCGCGCGGATGTTCGGATCGAGCGGATCGTCCGCGGAATCGACCATCGTGATCATGCAGGCGTGGCCCGATGCGCCGATCGGCAGGCCCCAGTCGAAGCGGGTCAGCTCCGGCACGTCGGGATTGATGGTGGCGATCGTGTGACACGGATTCGCAGGATCGACGAACTGCCATCCCGAGCCGGGAGCGAGCGCGCCGCAGGGACCGGCGGCGGGGAACGTCTGGCTCCAGAAGTTCGCCGGCAGCGGCGGCACCGCGGCGGAGACCGGAGTCCAGATGGCGATCACGCGCGTGTTCGTCACCGGCAGCACGCCGTGATTCGCGACCTGCACGTAGACGCGGTTCTCCTTCGCCGCGGCGGGCGGCGAATCGATCAACGTGCCGGCCGGGCATTTCGCGATCAGCGTCGGGCAGGTCTCCATCTCGACGTGATCCGCCGTGGGGATGGTGTTCTGTTCCGGATCATTCGAAGGGACGTCGATGCGGATGTCGGTCGACGTCCACCAGTACGTCCGTCCGCCGAACGTGTCGTCCGGCTTGTAGAAGCCAGGCCGCGCCGGATCGGGGATCGGATGTTCGGCGTCGGGAATCGCATACGGCGACGGCTCGCTGCCGGTGTCGTAGACGTTGTCGCGGACGACGAGCATCCGCGCGGCGCAGGTGATGTTGGGGCGGATGTCGCGCTGATACGAGCCATGTCCGTAGCTTGCGAGCGTCAGGATTCCGGTGGCCGGATCGACCCAGAGATCGTTCACCCAGATTCCGTCGGGGACCCCTTCATCGAATGGCGTCCAGGTCGTCGACGCCGGCGCGCCGGGCGTGAGGACTCCGCGGAAGACGCCGACGTCGGTGCCTGCGTAGATGATGTTCGGATCGAACGGATCGATCGCCGTCTTGTAGATCGACGACGATGCCGGCAGTCCCGTCACGCCGCTCCCCGAAATCGCGCTCCAGTCCTTGCCATTCGTCGTCATGTAGATCGACGCGTTGGCGAAGCCGTACGTGGCGAAGGCGCGGAGCGGATCGTTGTTGTCGACGACGATCGACGACGGGAGGAAATTCGGCAGGCCGGTCGGCGTCATCATCCAGGTCGTGCCGCCGTCGTCGGTGCGCCAGATCGTCGGCGTGAACGGCGGCGGAGCGGGACCGGGACAGGCCACCGGATCGGGTGCGTGGTAGAGCAGACCGGCGTAGTACGTCTTGAACGATGACGATGGCGCGATGCCGATGAGGCGCACCTCGCCGCCGCCGGGCGGCACGAGATTCGTCTGCGTCCAGTGAATGCCGTCGGTCGTTTTCAGCAGTCCCTGCGCGCCGCATTGCGTGCCGCCCGCGATCAGCGCATCGCCGGCGAGCAGCGGATCGGTGACCACCGGCGCATACGTCGCGAAAGGCGTCACCCAGTTGATGACGTCGGGAAAGCCGGCGGTGCCGACGACCATGTTCCCGTACTCGAGCGTGCTCTGGTTGCAGGTCTCGTACAGCGTGTCGGGATTCTTCGCATCGATGGCGACGTCGTACACGTCGCACGCGGCGATGTTGTACCAGGTGCGGTTTCCGAACGTCGTGCCGCTGCCGTTGTCCTGCGTGCCGCCGGAGAGGAGCGAGGGATGCTCGCGTTCCGAGGTGAGGGCGTAAAACTCGGCGGTCTGCATTCCGTGCGAGGAGTCGAACCAGTGCCACGGCGCGATCGACGTGTCGGTCGACTTGTCGATGCCGCCGTCGTTGCCGACGTAGATGATTTTCGGATTGAGCGGATCGAAGGCGAAGGCGTGATTGTCGGCGTGGCTGGCGTAGTTGTAATTCGGATCGGCGCCGGCCGAGACCTTGTTCCAGATCGCGCCGCCGTTGGTGGTCCGCCAGACGTTCAGGCCGCCGGCGTAGACGACCAGCGGATCGGTCGGATCGACTTCGATGACGCTGTTGTAGTTGCTGAAGGCCTGTACTCCGCCGGCGAACGAATCATTCAACTGTGCGGCGTTCGGCAGGATGGCCCAGGCGTTCGCACCCTCGCCGCCGACCGTGGTCTTGAAGACGCCGAGAACCTGGTTGTCCGTCTGCTCGATCTTGGCGTAGAGCGTCGAGGGGCTGCTGGCGGCGAGTGCGAGGTTGATCGTTTTCAGGTTCCCCTGCGGGATGCCGCTGTCCTTCTTGTTCCAGCTCGCGCCATCCCATTTGTAGATGCCGCGCACCGGAAAGCTGAGCGATCCCTGGCGCACGCCGGCGTACACCCTTCGGGGTACGGCGGAGAAATCGACGACCAGATCGCTGGTCCAGGCGTCGAAGCCGCCGAGGCGCGCGAAGGTGATCGAGTTGCCGCTGTGTGTGCCGAGCCAGACGCCGTTGCTCGTCGCGACGTAGACATCGTTCGGCGCTGCGGGATCGAAGCGGATGCGGAAGATGACCTTATTGTCGAGCTCCGGCGGACTGACCTTCGACCACGTGCCGGGATCGCCGAACGACGTCGAGCGCCAGATGCCGATCGCGCCGCGGAACTGATCCTCGCGATTCGGATCGCCGCCGCCGGCGATCACCTCATTCGGCGTCGTCGGATTGACGGCGATCGAGCCGAAGATCGTGGAGAGGAACTCGGCCGAGACGTGCTGCCAGCGCCGGCTTCCGTCCTTCGAGCGCCAGATGCCGCCGACGCCGGTCGAGTAGACGCGATCGTGATTCGTCGGATCGATGGCGATGCTCGTCACGCGTCCGGCGATGTTCGTCGGCCCGGCCGCCACCCACGCGCAGCCGTTCGGGCCGGTCGTGCCTGGGCTGTCGGGCGAATGTGTTCTTCCCCGCGGCGCCCGCCGCATGGCGAGCAGTTCTTCGTAAGCGCGAATGCGGCTCGTCTCGTCGTACGTGCGATTCGGATAGGTGAGGGGTGTGAGAATCCGATCTTCGAGGACCGTGAACGGATCGTCCGATTCCTCGGCCGGGACGTCGTCGGTGAGGCGGTGCTTGTCGTAGACCGCGTTGCCGTCGACGAGCTTCTCGTTCGGTGCGGGCATGCTCCGTCTCGCCGCCGCCGCGGCGGCAGGCAGAGAGACAACGAGGGCGAGAAGAACGAGAAACCTGCGAGGCATGAACGCCTCCTTTCGGCACTGATGGTGATTTGGATGGGATGAAGTGCCGATCAATATCCGTCCGGAAAGATGTGCGCGCCGTGATCCAGCGCACGGGGGGAACATGCCGCGGAGCGGGATCTGTGCACGCCGACGGTGCGGAGGACTCCGGCGCCCCATCCGGGGCGCAATTTTCATCGCGGCTCCGCGACCGGTGGTATCGCTCCGCGAAACCACCGGCTATTGGCCTGCGCCTTCAGCGCGCTCCCAGAACGTCCAAACTCAGTTGCGCGCCTTCAGCGCGCTCATGCCGCTGAGCGGCACCGGCAAATAGCCGGGGGTTCGCGTGGAGCGCGTACCCCCGGAACGATGAATGAGAAACGAATGCGCGCCCCGGCGGGGCGCCGGGCTCCAGCGCCGCTGCCGCGGCGCAATTCCAAATTCGCATGCGTATCCGGGGGTGACGCGCTGCGCGCTTCACCCCCGGCTAATTGCCGGTGCCGCTCCGCGGCAGGATGTGCGGCGAAGCCGCACTGCACTTTTGCCGGGGGTGCCCGAGCACCCCCGGATGCGGGGATGCGATCGGTCTCGTGCCGCGACCGCACTGCAAATCACAGCTTGATTCATCCGTTCCGGTGCCGCCGCCTGTTTGCAAAATCCTCCTTCTCATCCGTTATTGCCCGTGGGAGGTTGTCGATGAGTCGATGGCTGATAGCGGCGCTCGCGCTGGTTCTCGCGGCTTCACTCCACGGCGCCACGTTCACGCTCTGCTCGCAGAACACGCTGCACCTCGGCTACTCGTCGTCCCACCTCAACAAGGTCACGCAGCTCAAGAACGAATTCACCAGCTGCGACGTGACGCTGTTGCAGGAGGTCATGCGGCGCGCGCTCGATCCGCCGCCGCCCCCCGCCCCTCCGCCCATCACGCCGCCGGTGCTTCCGAACGGCGCGCTGCGCAGCGTCACGCCCGACCCCGGGGTCGGCTTCACCTGGAACGTTCCCTTCACCGACATCATCGGGAAGACGTCGTACAAGGAGAGCTATGCGTTCATCGTCAAGTCGGACCTGACGATCTACCGCGATCCGGTCGGCGGCGGCTTCGCGATCTACTTCCCGTTGCCCGGAACGGCCAACAAGTTCGCGCGCAAGCCGGCGGCGATCATCCTCGAGACCGGCGCCGACTGGACCTGGCTGGTCGATCTGCACGCCATCTTCGGCAAGCGCCAGGCCGATCGCGAGGCGGAAGTGCGCGACATGGCCACCGTCGCGGACGAGCTGGCGAAGGTCGACTTCGCCGGGAAGAAGTACGACCGGATCATCATCGGCGGCGACTGGAACCTCGACGCGAACAACAGCGCGTACAACGGGCTGAAGAACGGCACCTACGGCTTCACCGTCCAGCCGAACGTGGACTCGAGCCTGACGACGACCGGCGCGCCCTCGGAGCCATACGATCACTTCGCCTGGTCGAAGACGGTGACGGTCACCGGAGCCGCCCTCATCACGCCGGTCAGCATGCCGAACTGGCGCAAGGATGTCTCCGACCACATGGGCATCAAATGCACCGTCACGTACTGACGGCGCTGCTGACCATCATGATGCTCGACCACTCCGTTGCAGGCGCAGAGATCCCGCCGCCGGCGCTCTCCGCGCCGCTCGGCACGATCGTCGATCCGTTTCTCGACGGCAGCGGCGACGCGCCCGCGGTCGTCGCTCTGCCGGAGCTCACGTTCACGATGGGCGGCCGGCCGCGCGACCCCGGCTGGCATGTCATGCAGGTGCCGCATCGCGTCACCGTCTCGCCGTTCGCGATCGGACGGAGTGAGGTGACGAATGCCGAGTACTGCCTTTTTCTGAACGACCCGCGGACCCGCGCCACGATGGATCCACGCTGGCTGCTGATGGTCGAGCTGCCCGGCCTTTGCCGCATCGAAGAGCGTGACGGGCGGTGGATGCCGCGCCGCGGAACGGCCCGACAGCCGGCCGTCACCGTGACTTGGTACGGTGCACGCGCCTACTGCCACTGGCTCAGCGAAAAAACGGGAGAGCGCTACGAGCTCCCGACCGCGGCCCAGTGGGAGGCAGCGGCGCGCGCCGGCTCCTCGGCGACGTTTCCGTGGGGGAGTGAGTGGGATGGGAGGCTGGCCCGCACCTGCCGCAGCGGGATCGACGGCCTCGCCGACGCGGAGTCGTATCCGCCGAACGCCTGGGGCCTTTACGAAATGATCGGCAATGCGTGGGAGTGGGTGCTCGACTGCTTCGAGCTCGACTTCTACCACCTCTCGCCGTCGCGCGATCCGCTGATGCTCGACGAGCGTTGCGGAAATCCCGAGATCCGCGGCGGGAGCTGGGCCGACGACGTGGCGAAGACGCGCCCGGCGTTCCGAACGAATTTTCCGTGGGGCGGGATCACCGACCGGATCGGATTCCGGATCACTCGCGCATTCGGCGACGACGACGAACGGAGGTTGCGATGATGAAGCGAATCGCGGCGATGCTGGTGCCGCTCCTGTTGATGTCGTGCGCGACCGCCGTTCACGCGCCGGCACCGGCCTCCGAACCGATGCTCTCGTTCCGCTGGATGCGCTCCGGAGCACCGGTGGCGAACATGAACGTGGTCCTGATGCGCGGCCTCGAGACGGCGCGCGGAAAGACCGACGCGAACGGGATGATGGCCGGTCTCGCCGGCGGCTTCGACTTCGGCGTGGTGAGCAGTCCGGGCGACACTACGTACGGCATCGATGTGGTGAGCGATCCGGCGATGCCGGGAGTCGTTCGCGTGCCGGAGCCGGTCCGCATCCGCGGCCGGGTCGAGAGCGCGACCGCCGGTGCCCGCATCCGGCTGCGCGCCGGCAGCGGTCCCCGCAAGCCGGCCATGACGAGGCATACGGCCGAGGCGCGTGTCTATCCGCGGGCTGAAGAGAACAAGGTGTTGGCGGGGATCGAGTTGCCGCCGGTCGCGTCGCAGTGGGACGAGGTCACGCTCGATGCGTCGGGCGCGTTCACGACGAACACCATCACGTCGGAAAGCGATCCGCAGCTCGTGGCGCTCGATGACGCGGGCGGCATGACGACGCTCGAGGTGCAGATCCCTTCGAACGCCGCGCCCGGAGCGACGATCGATGCCGGCACGATCCCGATCGGCGCTCCGATCGCACTCGACGTCGCGCTCGATCTCCCGCAGTCCGACCTGGCGGTGACGCTGATGGCATCGGTGCGGAGCGTGACATTCGATCCGGCCGACCGCGCGCTCATCGCGCGGCAGCTGAGTCTCCTCGATCAATTCGATGACGCCATGTTCGAGTTCGCGACCGCGCGCATGCCGTACGCGTTGGAGTTGAAAGGGACGACGCGCATCGCGGGACTGCCTCCGTTCTCGACCATCGAGCTCGACGTCTTCGGACCGAAGCCGGGACTCGCGTCGCGGCGCGTCGTGCAGCTCGCGCACGATCATCCGACCGAAGTGCGCATCACCGCCGCCGATCTCGATCTGAGTCATCTCTCCGGATTGCCGCCGATCAAGGGACGGGTCGTGCTCGCCGGCAGCGGGACTCCGGTCGCCAACGCCACGGTCGTCTACAGCGACTATCCGGTGAAGCAGGAGACGCGGACCGATGCGGACGGCAACTTCACGATGCCGCAGGCCGCGCCGCCGCGGAAGGCGCTCTGGTTCATCGATGCGCGTGCCAGCCATGTGCCCGAGACGTACCGGCCGACCGCGATCGTTCCGGCCGCCGATCCGGGAGCGAGCGGCGTTCTGACGCTCGAGCTGCCGCTCAAGCGGGAGGCGCCGAAAGAGGTCGGGTCGAACCTCGCGGCCCTTGACGCATGCAAGACGTACGGAATCACGAGAGACGATCAGTACCCGGCCTGCCAAGGTGCGATGCAGACAGCGCCCGAGCAGTTCGTACAGGCAACCGTCGATGCCTGTGTCAGCAACGAGGCGCTCAATGCGCTCCAGTTCACCGTTGAGCGCACCGGCGTCTGGGCGCTCGAATACTCGTACAGCCCGTTTCTACTCTTCGGCACCGGTCAGGTCGATGTTCCGGAGACGACCTGGATCGCGGACATGCAACCGGTCTCGAACGTCGTCGACCGGATCATTCTTCGTTTCTGCAGCAATGATGCATGTACGGAGTTCGTTCCCTTCACCCCGTTCCAGATCTCGAGCTTCCTGACCGATCCTGATTCATTCGAAGGGACGTCCGATGGGTTCGGAAACTACGTCATCTTCTGTATCAACACGAATCCGCTCTACGTCTACGTCAACTTCGTCTACCCGAGTCCGAAAATCCGGTTTTTCTACGACAACTCGGTCTACATCTTCGGAGGGACGGGCGCGGTAAAGCTGGGCAAATTTACGCCGCTGGCGCAGCCGTGGAGCCAGTGGCGGAAGGACGCGCATCCGTTCCGGCCATAGTGGTTCTTCGTCATCCCGAGCTTGTCGAGGGACCTGGGTGGGAGGAAGGCGCAGAGAATGACAATGAACGCGCCACCAACCGCCCAGGTCCCTCGACACGCTCGGGATGACGGCGATAGCCCACCGGCCATAGTTTTTTGCACTTTCTTCCGTTCATCCGTTTAGACCTTAACCAGCGCGAGAGGAGACGTCGATGCCGCGTCCGGATGACCCGAAGACGCCACGCACCCGCGGTGCGAAGGGAGCGACCGGACCGCAAGGATCGGCCGACGCAGCTGATGCTCTGACCGGACCGACCGGACCTGCCGGGCCGACCGGGTCCGCCGGGCCAACCGGACCGATTGGTCCTTCCGGCCCACGCGGACCCACCGGCTCGCGCGGACCGACCGGTATCGAAGGACCGTCAGGTCCGTCGGGACCGACCGGCTATCCGGGCGCGACCTGGAGCTATCTGGTGATGAACGGCATCACCGGACCGATCGGGCCGACCGGCCTTCGCGGACCGACCGGACCGACAGGAAGAGTGGGACCGACGGGACTTCGCGGTCCGACCGGAATTCAGGGACCGACCGGCAGACAAGGTGCGACCGGCATCGGGATTCAAGGACCGACCGGGACTCGGGGGCCAACCGGCAACCAGGGCCCGACCGGCGTCGGAAAGCAGGGGCCAACCGGCGTTCGCGGTCCCAGCGGAGCTCGTGGTCCGACCGGAATTCAGGGACCGACCGGAATTCGGGGGGCGACCGGCATCGGGATTCAAGGACCGACCGGGACTCGGGGGCCAACAGGCAACCAGGGTCCGACCGGCGTCGGCACGCAGGGGCCAACCGGTGTTCGCGGCCCCAGCGGAGCTCGTGGTCCGACGGGAGTCCGGGGACCGTCCGGAGCTCGGGGTCCAACAGGCAACCAGGGTCCGACAGGCGTCGGAAAGCAGGGTCCAACCGGCGTTCGCGGGCCTAGCGGAGCTCGTGGTCCGACAGGAGTCCGGGGACCGTCTGGAGCTCGCGGTCCGACAGGAGTACGGGGACCGTCCGGCGCTCGTGGCCCGACAGGAGTACGAGGACCGAGCGGCGCTCGCGGCCCGACAGGAGTACGTGGTCCGACAGGAATCCGAGGCCCGTCCGGCGCTCGCGGTCCGACAGGAGTGCGAGGCCCGTCCGGCGCTCGCGGCCCGACAGGAATTCGTGGTCCATCCGGAGCCCGCGGCCCGACAGGGGTACGAGGACCGTCCGGAGCCCGTGGACCGACCGGCCCGAAAGGCTCGACCGGTCCGAAAGGGGCGACCGGAAATCCTGCAGCGCTCGGCGTCAACCAGGTCGATGAAGCGATGCTGGTGCAGGACATCCTCCTCGCCGGTGGGAGCGCTGCGACGATTCAGGCGATGCTCGCGCTCTTCAAGCAGAACGGCAACTTCCTCGAACCGATCGATGTGCTCTTCAATCCATCGATGCTCGACCAGCTCTTCGCGTACGAGCTGATGAGGGGACGCGGCAACGTCGTCTACGACACCGTCGCGCTCTACTTCGTCCCGATGACGACGCTCGATGAGGCACCGCAAGCGGTGAGCCCGCGCCGCTTCGGAGAGACCAATGCCATGGACACAATCCCTCGCTCGCACTGGGCCATTGCGGCGGCGGGTGTGATGGCCGCGGGAGGGAAGGCCTCGGCTCTCTACCAGGTGCTGGCCAAGATGTTCGTGACGAGATAGCGATGAGTGCGCGAATCTCCCTCGAGCCGTTGTCGCTGACCCGGGTCGGGACGACGGCTCTTTACATCGAAAGCGGCACGGTGCCGGCGGGCGAGGGTTACGCGTCGTACTGGGTCGCGTCGCTTCCTGCCTCGCCCGACACGACCATCACGCCGAAGCGCGCGTGGGACGATCCGGAGTATCGCGGCCACTTCGTCTTTCTCCTCAAGGCGCCGGCCGATCCACCGGCCTTCGCCGCGGCGCTGCAGTCGAGCGGCGTGCTGCCCGATCCGGCCCGCACGAGCTTCGCGTGGGTGCGCTACGACGATGTGAAGGGAGTGACCGGCGCAAATCTGCTCGAGCTGAAAACCGACGGCCGCGACGTCGTTGCGACGGACGCCGACTATCAATTCGCGAACTACGGCTATCCGCTCTTCGCCGGCAGTCCGGTCGACGTCGAGCGCAATGGCATCGGCGAGCCTCAGCGTTTCCTCGTCGCCTATCCGCCGCTGCCGAAGTTTCCGGCACCGAACACGCGGATCAACGCGCTGCCGCTCTACGACCGCGGACGCTTCTGCCTCCGCCACGACCAGGCGCTGATCAACGACTTCGGCGTGAGCCGGGAGACCGGCTCCGACGTCTCGTTCCACTACTCCGCGATCTTCCGCGAGAAGCTCGTCAACTTCCGCTATCCGCTGATTGCCGCGCCGCCGGGAGGCGCGTATCACCTCCTGTTCAGCGTGCAATGGGATCCGCTCGGCGCCCGCGCGCCGGCGCGGACGGAGCTGGTATTCCGGAATGCCGCCTATATGCTGATCACGACGGGCGGAAAAGATCCGGTGTCGGAGATCGTCCCGGTCGCGAACGGCGAAGCGTTCCCGACTTACTTCCGGACGGTCTACGACGAGCAGCTCGGACTCCGCGCGCGCCTCGCGAGCGAGACCTCGAATCCCGGCAAGCTGGTGTTCGACGTTTACGAATCGGACGGCGTGGAGAAGTACTACCTCACACCGGCAGGGGAGTTCGAGTTCGCGACCCCGCCGACGATCGCTCCGCGAGTCCTTGCCGATGACGACGGCCGGCGCAAGGTCATCTGCGGCCTCTCCGGCATCGAGTCGTTCGACTGCCGCATCCGCAGCGCGGCCACGCCGCGCGGCGACATCGTCCTCTTCACGCCGTATCAGCCGGCCTACGCGCCGGTCTTTCCGCTCACCGGCGGCGGCCAGTCCGAATTGCTCGAGCCGAAGTACACGACGTCGTGGATGACGGTCTATCGCAACGCCACGGTCGGCGGCGATCCGCCGTACTACCAGTCGCAAGCCGATTCCGCGCCGCTCTTCCATCAGCAGACCGCGAACGCCTCCATCCTCGGTTTCTACAATTCCGAGACGCTGATCCTCGACGCTCCCGCGGTGGCGAAGGCGGCGCCGATGGTGCCGTACGCCGGCGTGCAGGCGGAGACGGAGCTGACCGCCGCCGTCTACTCCTCGTTCGAAGCGGAGATCATCAGTCCTTCGCGCATCAGTGCGATCACCGCCGTCCCTCCCGAGCAGCGCACCGTCCGCGCGGCGGCTGCGGAGCCGACCCGGACCACGACTCCGCAGGGCTTCCTCGCCGACATCACCGGTCCGGTCTGGAATCGCGTGCAACTCGCGCGCAGCGTGACGTCGACCGGGACGACGACGAGCCTCGAGTTCCAGAACCTCGGCGCCGCATTGCGCGATGCGCTGCAGACCAACGAGATGTTCCTCGTCTGCACCAATAAGGAGCCGCTCGGCACGTTCCTCAACACCATCGCCATCGCCGACTGGCCGTTCAGCATCAACGTCGGCAACGTCGATCAGCAGGGGAGCTTCACCAACGTCCTGATCTTCAAGTTCGGGCAAGGGACGGTCGAGCAGCGGGCGAAGGACACCGCGTCGTGGACGAATCCCGACGTCTTCACGAAAAACAACGCGCGCGCCGTCTCGCTCTGGCTGCAGGCGTATATCTCGGAGACGGAACAGCTCGCGCGCGACGACGCGCGCTACAACCCGTTCCTCGAGCTGGTGCGCAGTCCGACCTGGAACGGTGTGATCGCGCTTCGCGTCGACGTGAAGACGCAGGCCTTTCCCGCCGACATCAAAGGCCTCCTCGGCGGCATCGATCTCTCGCGCTTCTACGGCCATCACATCGGCGTCAACGTCAATCTGGTGAAGACCGGCAGCGGCCTGGAGCTGTCGAACCGGAGCTCGCTCTTCGGCCTGATCAACTACATCGCCAAGAACGACGCGCCGAGCGGCAACAGCACGTCGTTCGCGCTGCGGAGTACGGCGGCGCTGGCACAGCCGGCACCCGAAGGGGTCTATTCATTCCGCGTGCTGACGTTGCAGGTCGTCTTCACCAACTCCGAGATCGTCGACTTCAACAGCAAGATCATCCTCACGATCACGAAGTGGTTCGGCGACGCCGTCGAGCTGCAGGGCTTCGCGGACGATCCCGTGCTCCGCAACTCCATCCTCCTCTTCGGCAGCTACGAGAATCACAACGGCATCCCGTTCTACACGTTCCAGGGAACGGGCCGTTTCCGCTTCGTCGCCACCAGCCAGGTGCTCGGCTACGTCGAGATCGTGAAGGCCCAGTTCCACACGATGAAAGACGGGAACGTGAATCCGATCGAGGGCGAGGAGCTCGTGCGCTCCCTCTTCTCGCTCTGGGGCTACGTCAGCTTCCTGCCGGTGCCCGATCTCGACACGCTCTCGTTCGGCAACGACGCCGGCGACGTCTCCGGCATCACGCGCGGCCTCTACTGCTCCGACATCGGCATCCTGATGTCGTTCGTCCTCGTCGAGGACCAGCAGCCGGTGCCGGAGTTCGTCTTTGACGCCGCGCGCATGGGCTTCGATCTCACGCTCAGTTACGCGCGGCCGGAGAGTCTCTTCCGCAAGTTTCCGTTCCGAGTCACGCGGATCGAGAGCAGCGACGGCAATCGATCGCCGACCGACGCCGGCTATCTCCCGGTCGTCACGCCTGCGTTGAAAACCGTGCCGCTGCAGAAGGACTGGTACGGTCTCTATCTCGCGCTGAACCTCGGGAGCATGGGCGCGCTCGCGGAGAACGCCGGGTTCGACGCCGGCATCCTCGCGGCCTGGAGTCCGAGTCCAACTCGCGCCAGCGCCTCGGTGCTGATGCGGATTCCGGGCACCGGCTCGGGCAAGACGCAGCTCAGTCTGCAGAGCGTGCTGCGGCTCGGCATCAACCGGATCGAGCTCGTCGAGCAGACGAAGAACAGCGGCTACTACCTGCTCAACATGACGAACATCGGACTCTTCTTCCTCGGCAAGAAGCTGCCGCCGACCGGTGCGGCGAACATCACGATCTTCTCCAGCGACGGCGTCTCGAGCGACAGCAATCTCGCCTGGTACGCCGCCTACTACGACCCTGCCACTCCGAATCCGCCGCTCAACTGCCCGCCGCCGCGACTGCCGCTTGACGGACAAGGTGATTGATGGATATCCGAGGGCTCTACAACCTCATCCTGGAGTACGTCAGCGGTGGCGTGCTCACGCTGCCGATGGGCGCGATCCCCTCGGATCCGATCAATTCGCTCTACCCGGAGTTCATGAACGGCGGGCCGCTCATCCTCGGCAACGCCGATCCGAAGCTCGACGTCGGCAGGAACCTCATCACCATCAGCAACACCGACGGCCAGTCGTTTCCGCTGCAGGGGACGAAGGTCGAAGCCGTGTTCACGATCATCGACACCGTGCCGCAGATGGAGCTCACGGCTGTCCTCCCGGCCGGCAAGGGATCGCTGACCAAGCCGTTCCCGAAGCTGAAGAAAACGCTCTTCGATACGCTGGAATTCAGCGACTCGACGGTCCTCTCGCTCTTTTCGTACGCCGCCGCGCCGAGCCGTCCGCGCGGTCTCTCGCTCGACGGTGCGGTGCTGCTGAACGGCGAGCTGCTCTCCATCCGGGTCCTCTTCAACCGCGACCGTCTTGCCATCGGCGGACCGATGACGGTGACGAGCGACATCCCGGTCTTCGCCTGGACCAGCAGCGACGAGAACACGCTGCGCATTCCGAACTTCGGCGAGCTGATGATGACGTTCGAGCTCGCGAACGCCGCCGTCGATCAGAGCGGAACGCTGGTCGCGTCGGCGAAGATGCAGGTCGTCTCCGGCATCCGCTACGACACCGCGGCCGGAAGGCAGGTCCTGCGGATCTACACCCCTCCGCCGTTCCAGTCGAACGACATCCTTTTCCAGGGCGACATCACCGAGGCGCTGGAGCTCGGGCTGGCGGTGGTGTCGCAGCTGGCGGATAGCGCGAACGTGCAGGGACTCCTGCCGACGCAACTGCCGATCCCCGCCATCGTGCAGTTCCGGCAGTGGTCGATGACGCTCGACGTCACGAACGCGAGCATCCGCACCGTCACCGTCAACATCCGCCTGAACACCGATTGGGAGATCGTCACCAATCTCCTGACGCTCGACTTCGTCGACTTCACGTTCACCTATTCGACGCTCGGCCCCGATCCATTGTCGATGGCCGCGACGGCGGTGATCGCGCTCGGCGAGGAGCCGCAGCCGGGGATCATCCGGATCTACGCCAACTATCCCGGCTTCCGTTTCTCCGGCGCTCTCGACGCCGGCACGAAGATCAGTCTCAACACGCTCATACGGCGCTTCATCGGCGCCGACGCCGCGGCGATCATCACCGTGCCGCTCGACGTCACGGAGCTCGCGTTCTCCGTCGATCCGGCGAACACGAACTTCTCAATCCTCGTCGGCATCACCACCAACTGGCCGTTCGAGATCGGCGGAGTGTCGTTCACCTTCCGAACGGTTCGGGGCAGCATCAGCTACGTCGCGTCGAAGGTCAGCGGCTTCATCTCCGCGGCCTTCCAGGTGCTCGAGGACGACAACGCCTTCGTGCTCGAGGTGACCGCCGGCTACACCGATGCGGCCACCGGCTGGTACTTCATCAGCAGGTTGAAGGAAGGGACGATCAACCTCGGCGAGCTGATCGCCTATTACGCTCCGCCGCTCAGCTTCTTCAGCGTCGAAGGGCTCGTCGTCACCGCGCTCGAAGTGCGCATCCAGACCGGCACCAACCAGAGCTACGGCTTCACGATCGACGTGAAATGGGACATCAGCTCGGGCGGCGCGAACATCGCCGTCCTCGGCGCGCACGTCCAGCTCGACTCGATCATGAAGAACGGGGTGCGGACTTACGTCGGCATCATCTCCGGCACCGCCGAGTTCTTCGGCGTGCGGCTGTCGGCGAGCGTCGACATGAGCGTCACGCCGACGAAGTACACCTTCGGGTTGTGGGACGCCGTGGCGACGCTGCAGGGCGGCATCGTCACCTTCACGCTTCCGAACCGCTCGCTCGGCGAGATCATCGAGCTCCTCGTCAATGCCGCGTTCCCGAACGCGGGGATCAAGCTCCCGCCGCCGTTCACCGTGCTGAACGCGATCCGCCTGAACAACTTCGAGTTCGAATTCAACTTCAACACGAACATCTCGAAGATCCGCTATCCGCGCACCGGCACCCTCGGCCTCGACTTCGGCTTCATGGCCATCAACCAGTTCGAGATGTCGTACGACGGCACGACGAAGGTCGTCGAGCTGAAGATCTCGAGCGGGCGCTTCCTCGATCAGACCGTCACGCCGACGAATCCGAAATGCTTCAACGTCGCCGATCCGAACGCGATGGCGAACCAGGTCCCGGGACAAGGGGACAAGCTCTTCGCGCTCCACTTCCTTGGCCTGGGGCAGCATGTCTCGCCGAAGACGCCGATCGCGCCCGGCGCGACCATCGCCACCGTCGTCAATCAGCTCGAAGCGGCGTTCAAGAAGCCAACCCCTCCGGCGCTGCCGCCGGTTCCGCCGCCGTTCCCGCCCACCACGCCGGTCTCGCCGATCGTCGGCACCGAGTTGAAGTTCGACGACGGCGCGAACTGGATCATCGCCGGCGACATCGTGATCCTCAGCACCGTCACGATCAAAGCGGTCTTCCTCGATCCGCTGCTGTACGGCGTCTCCATCGGCGTGCAGGGACCGAAGGGGGCCAACTTCAACGGCCTCTCCTTCGACATCCTCTACCGCCGGGTCAATGACAACGTCGGCGTCTACCAGATCGAATTGAAATTGCCCGATGCGTTCCGGCAGCTCGAGTTCGGGACGATCTCGATCACGCTTCCGATCATCAAGCTCGAGATCTTCACCAACGGCGATTTCCGGGTCGATCTCGGCTTCCCGGCCAACGACGATTTCTCCCGCTCGTTCGGCGTGCAGGTGCTGCCGTTCACCGGATCGGGCGGCATCTACTTCGGCGTGTTGAGCAGCGCCAGCTCGACGAAGGTGCCGAACGTTCAGAACTGCGGCCAGTTCAGTCCCGTCCTCGAGCTCGGCGTCGGCCTGCGCATCGGCCTCGGCAAGGACATCAACAAAGGCATCCTCAAGGCAGGCCTGAGTCTCACGCTGCAGGGCATCGTCGAAGGAGTCATCGCCTGGTACAGCCCGTACAACGGTGTCGGCGACAAGGATTTCTTCTACTCCGTGCGCGGCAAGTTCGCCATCGTCGGCAACCTGTACGGCGAGATCAACTTCGCGATCATCTCCGCGCGGCTCGACATCACGGTCACGATCGGCGTGACGTTCTCGGTGCAGATCTACGAGCCGTTCCAGTTCGGCTTCTTCGCCTCGGTGCGCGTGTCGCTGACGGTCAAGATCAATCTCGGCATCTTCAAGATCTCCATCAGCCTGTCGTTCCAGGCCTCGATCCAGGAGAGCTTCACCATCGGCAAGAAGAAGCCGGCGCCGTGGGACTGCAAGCTCACCAGCGCGCAGCGGATGCAGATCGAAGGCTCGCTGCCGCTCGGCTCGACTCCGGTCGACGAGGATCAATGCCTCGTCATTCCGACGCTCGTCTGGCAACCGATCCTGCTCGACGGCGCGCCGCGCCGGCGCGTGGAGATCGTCGGGCTCGCGCAGCTCACGGCGGCGTCGGTCATCGACCCGGACGGAAATCCGCTCGATGCGAAACCGCGCGCCGTGGCGTCGCTCTACTCGCGGACCACGCCGTCCGATCCGGAAGAAGAAGCGCCGTTCTTCGTCCTCGCGAAAGGCATCTTCCTCTGGGGCCTGAACGCGTATCTCTTCCGCGAGCAGACCGATGTGACGCTCGCGCAACTGCTCGCGGCGCCCGTGACCGCCGGAGACTTGCAGGCCGCGTACTGCGGCATGCTCCGGCTCGCGCCCGGCAGCGTCGAGCCGTTCACGCCGGAAGAGCTCGACAAGTTCGTATCAGGATTCTTCGAGCTCGACCTGAGCGTCGCGGAGGAGCAGGAGAATCCGGTAAGCGTGAGCGCCGTGCCGATGGTGCCGGCGATCGTGATGACGCGCCCGGACGGCACGCCGGTCGACTTCGCGACCTACAACGAGACCAGCGCCGAAGTCCTCGCGGCGATCAAGGAGTACTTCCGCCAGCTGCAGGCGCGAGCCGCGCAATCGGATTCGAACGTCAACGCGCCGGCGACGCCCGACGTGACGATGTCGATGGCGACGTTCCTCTGGATGGACTTCTTCGCGATGATCGCGCGCGAAGCGATGCAGTCGGCGATCGATACGCTGAAGGGCGCCACGCTCGTCGCGACCGGCAACGAATCGCTGCGCGATCTCGTCGAGACGCTTCCGCTCCTCGGGCGCAGCATTCGCGACGTCGCGCGCGCGAACCTCGCGCGCATGCTGCAGCCCGGTATGACGCTGCTCCTGCCGCCGTCGCGTCGCCGCAAGAGCAACGCCGGCTCGGCGAAGACGAGCAGCCAGTTGTCGACGCTGATCGCGATCGCGCGCGTGCACGACCTCGATCCGGTTGAGCTGGCGGTCCTCAACAGCGACGTCGCCGGCCTCTTCGCGCCGGGACGCCTCCTCGTGCCGAACGCCGAAGCACTGACCGTGCAGCAACTGCTCGACATGATGGACGAGCAGCAGCAGTTCGATAACCTCTCCGGCCTCGCCGCGCGCGTGCTGCTCGCCGGACTGCGGCCGCCGTATCCCGACGGCGCGGGCGAGGAAACGCTGCAGGCGTTGTACGACCTCTCCGGCCAGCAGTTCATCGCCACCGGCATCAACACCACCGATCCGGTCACGCTCGCCGTGCCGGCCGCCGACTGGATCAAGGCTCCGGATGGCAAGCTGGAGATCTTCTTCAATGAGACCGAGGTCGGGATCGCCGAGGCGTATGAGAACATCGTCCTGTTGCCGGTTTTCGAAGAACCGCCTCATGCCGAGAAGCTCTATCGGATCGAGCCGAAGCGCTTCACGCTCGCCAATCCGATCGAATGGTCGACCGCCGTTTCCTCGATCTGGCTCTTCCCCGACAACCTGCAGACATTGATCACCGGCGAGCATGCGCTGCAGCCGGTCGTCGAGATCGTCGAGGAAGGACAGGACGCCCCGAACCGCGTCGCCTTCGAGATCAACGAGCTCGTCGGCGAGATCCCGCACGTCTGGACCACCACGATTCCGATCGTCGTGCGCCGCATCCCGTCCGCCGTCGATCCCAACCTGCCGATCGCGTTCACCTACGATCTGCGCGGCACGAATCAGAGCGGCGGACTCCTGCTGCAGAACCTCCTGTCATGGTGGGAAGCGAACGGCAAGCCGGACATCGTCAAGTCGATCGAGATCCTCTATCCGCCCGATCCGGCGGTCGAGAATCCGCCTGACGGTCTGGTCTCCATGCCGGTCGCCGACACGTCGATGTTCGTGTTGCAGACGAACCTCTCGACGGTCTCGAATCCGGGCGCCGTCTCCGCGCGGGCGAAGTTGCTCGCGGACGCGGCGGCCGGTGGACTCGTCGGGCAGACGCCGATCGAGTTCCTGCGGCTCGTCTGGGAATGCAGCATCGTCCGCTCCGGCGGCTACAACTTCTATTACAAGGCGTCGGGCGCCGGACTGCCGGAGTACCTGTTCGATCAGGAGACCGACATCACGCTGACGGTCGTCGTCTCGTACAACATCAACGACAACCGTCTGCAGAGTTTCCTCAACGCCGTCGTGCTCGACCAGCCGGCCGATCCAGACAGCGACAGCATCTACTTCATCCGGCCGGTGCCGCTCACCGTGCCGCAGTCGATGATCGCCGATGACGCGACGCTCGATGCGCTGGCGAAACGGCATCACGCGACGGTCGCGGAGATCGCGGCGCTGAATGCCGATCGCATGCTGCGCGCTGCGCGCCCCATCACGATTCCGGCCGGCATGGCGATCAGCAGCGGGTCGCTCGTCTCGCGTCCGGAGCGTGTGCTCCAGACCGGGAACGGCGACACGCTGAAGATGCTCGCCGCGCAGCACGGCACGACCGTCTCCGCGCTCGCGGTCGCGAATCGCCACGCTCGGTATTTCTTCAACAGCACGCCGACGGTCGTGGATCAACTGGTCGAGCGGATCGTGCAGATCCCGCAGGGGAACGTCGCGTGGTCCGCGTTGCGCATCGCCCCCGTGGCGCCGCCGCTCACGCCCGGCGATGCGATCCCGGACGAGACCGCGGAGCAGGGACTGCAGGAGCTCTACAACCTGATCGAGTTCATGATCGTCGGCACGCCGGCGTTCAACGAGACCGACTGGTCGCTGCCTGCCGGTCCGGCCAAAGACGATGTCCCGCCGAGCGATCCGAACGTCGATCGCCAGGCGCTCATCGCCGCCGATGCGGAGACCGGACTCTGGCCGTATCGCAGCGTGCTGCCGGTGGCCCGATTCTCGACCGCGCCGCCGCCGGTCGTGCCGCCCGGCTCCGGCGGTCCGGCGCTCGAAGACGATCCGTACCGCGGCGTCGGCACCGACGTGCTCCTCGACCTCGAGTACCTCGACATGTTCGGCAATCGCGTGAAGACGAACGACGGCCCGACGCTGCTGCCGATCGCCATCCGCTACTTCGACGACCTCATGCCGCTCGATGAGTGGGCCGGCAGCGGCTCCGATTACACGATCACCGGCGACGGGACGGTTCCCGCGACGCTGACCGTGACGCTGAGCTTCGACACGTCGCCGTATCTGACTCCGCCCGAGGGCGGCGCCGATCCGATCGAGCTGGCGCTGGCGGTGGAGCAGAAGTATGCGAAGGCGTTCTATCAACTCATTCAGCCCGATGTGATCGTCGCGCTGAACGCAACGAGCGACACGACGGTCGACACCAGCACGCCGGATGCGAAGGACACGCTGATCCGTTATCTCGGCAGCGTCTACGATTTCCTCCACGCCATCGCGACCGGAGGCACGCCGGTCGCGCCGGAGCCGCGCGATTTCACGCGCACGGTCGCGGCAAACAATCCGCTCGATCTCTTCGAGCTCGTCATCGGCGTCACGATCGCCCGGACGAAATACATCGATCCCGATCTCGACGATCCGACGTTCCTCGCCGTGCGCACCGTCACCACCGTCGTGCAGGCCAACTACACCGAGCCGGTTACGCCGAACGTGGACGACCTGCGCGAGCCGCTCACGCTGAACGAATTCGCGACGCTGCTGCAGACCGCGTTCCCCGGCATGAAGGTCGCGGTCGGAACGCCGGAGACAGGCAGCGACGGCGCGCCGCGTCCGCGCGAAGTGTGGCTGCTGCGGCTGGGGAGCGAAGGCGTCTCGTACACGATCGACAAGGCGGCGCCGTACTTCTACGCGGTCGCGCCGGTCTCCCGCGCGCCGCAGTCGGACGACGCCGAGATCTATCCGTACTTCCCGGGGCAGTTCATCGGCGATTCCACGCCGTCGCAGCAGTCGTTCTCGAACGTCGATCTGGAAGTGCTGGCCCAGGAGCTTCTCGCGGCGATCGAGCAGTTCCTCTCGCCCGATTACATCGTCCCGGCGTGGAACGTCCTCATCGCGCAAGGCTACGAACAACCGAACGCCATCAACGAGATTCTCGAAGCGAAGAAGGTCCTCGCCGCGAAGATCGCCGGCTCGCTCGCGCCGGTGCTCGCCGGCTCGACGCCGCCTCCCGACGCGCTCACCGACGCCATCGCCTCGGTCGAGCAGCAGCTGCTGATCAACCTCACGAACGCGTACAGCATCGACACCGTGCTGCAGTACCCGGTGACCGTCACCTCCGATTTCGCCGATCCGTTGAAGTCGCCGCGCTTCTACGGCAAGCCGCTGATGCCCGGCCTGACGCAGGAGCAGCAGCAGAACTTCTCGCTGACGACCACCCGCTTCTCGATGCAGAACGGCTCGCGCTACCTGACGTTCTCGTTCGGCACGCGCAGCGACGCCGAGGCTGCCGTGGTCGCTCTGCCGCTCCGCCTCGGCATCACGAACATCGAGCAGCCGCTCGACATGGTGCCCGGCATTCCCGACTACCGGCCGTCGTCGTGGCTCACGTTCGCGCTCGACTTCAGCCAGGACTCCGGCGCGCGCGACGACCTCGGCACGCCGGAGATTCCGGTCCCGCTCCGCGCCTATCCGACGCCGCCGTCGATGGTCGCGCAGAACGGTGTGCCGCTGCTCGCGTCGGTCGGTGCGGCCGAGGCGAGCGACGATCTCGATAAGGCGCGCGCCTGGCTCTACAACTTCGCGTACGAATATCCGCCCGCCGATCAGGACACGGTCTACGCGACGGTCGTCTTCCAGTCGGGGTCGATGAACGCGAAGGCCGCGGCGGTCACCGAGCTCACGCTCTTCGATACGCTCGTGCAGTTCTCCGCGGTCTATCGCCAGATCCTCGCCGACTTCAATCGCACGCTGCTCGTTCCGGGCGATCCGAACATCGCCGTCAACGCCATCCGCTCGTTCGCCTGGGTCATCACGCGCGCCGCCGAGGCGTGGAACGTGCGGACGCAGGCGCCGCTGATGGCGACGGACGCCGCGACGATCTCGTCGACGACCGAAGTCGCGCTGAAGGAGTCGGCGACGCAGTACAACGGAGTCGACGGCGTGCTGTTGATCACGTTGACGCCGGTCGCCGGAACCGGCATTCCGGCGGTGACGATCGACGGCTACGACACGCACCCCGTCGGCGACACCGGCCGGCAGTTCGTCTTCACGAATCAGCAGACCGGACTCCCGCTGATGCGCGCGTCGGCGTTGCAGTTGCCGAGGCGGACGCTGACCTACGGCGAGCTCGATGTGCTGATCGAGGAGAACGCGCTGGCCGGCACGCACGTGAGGCGCAACGAATCATTCGACGGCAAGCCGGCCAACGACATCTTCATCTACCAGACGCCGGAGATCCGCTTCTTCACGCCGCTCACGCCGGTGCTCGAGCCGGACATCGAGATCGACATCGCGCAATACACCACGCCGCTGCCGGCCGAGCTGTACGACCTGCTGCGGAACTTCCTCTTCGCGCTCTTCGAAGGTGCTCCGGCCGGATCGACGCACACGCTCCGCCTCGGCTCGCGCTTCACGTATCTGGTAAACGACTTCCCCGTCTCGCTGCCGATCCTGCTGACCGGCCCCGTGCCGGTGCAATCGAATACCGATCTCGATGCGCTGGCCCGCGGCGTGGCCGACTTCGCGCTGGCCTGGTTCGCAGCGAACGGCATCACCGGCAAGTTCGGCGCGCTCTGGTTCGAGGCGTCGCTCTACGCGGGTGAAGCGACGATGCAGCTGCCGACGCTGAGGCTCAATCGCCTGCGCCTCGATTCGACGCAGGTGATCTGGCCTTGAGTGCGGCAGCTCGCTGCCGCCCTGGATTGCGGCGGCTTGCCGCCGCAGATCGTCACCCCCCGGATTGCGGATGGCGAGGAAAAGCGCCCGGCAGGGGCGCCGGAATCCAGCGCCGCTGCTGCGGCGCATCATTGAATTCGCGCGTATCCGGGGGTGTCGCGCTACGCGCTCGACCCCCGGCTACATGCCAAAGCCGCTCCGCGGCTCAATCGGCGCCGCGGAGCGGCGCCGGCCAATAGCCGGGGGTGACGGCGTAGACCGTCTACCCCCGGATTACGGATGACAAGGAAAAGGCGCCCCGGCAGGGGCGCCGGAATCCAGCGCCGCTGCCGCGGCGCAGCATTGAATTCGCGCGTATCCGGGGGTGTCGCGCTACGCGCTCGACCCCCGGCTACATGCCAAAGCCGCTCGGCGGCTCAATCGGCGCCGCGGAGCGGCATCGGCCAGTAGCCGGGGGTGACGGCGCAGACCGTCGACCCCCGGACTACGGATGACAAGGAAAGGCGCCCCGGCAGGGCGCCGGAATCCAGCGCCGCTGCCGCGGCGCATCATTGAATTCGCGCGTATCCGGGGGTGTCGCGCTACGCGCTCGACCCCCGGCTACATGCCAAAGCCGCTCCGCGGCTCCTCATTCGGCGTCGGCGAGAAAGTCGGATGCGTGGCGCAGTCCCGCTGTGCTCCGCTCCGGATGCGCGCTCGCGATTCGCTCGATCGCGTCGCGCAGCGGCATGAACGGGAGGAACGCATTCAGCGCCGAGTCGGGCGTGCACGAGATGAGCGACAGGCCGCGCTCCTCGAAGTGCGGCATCGCCTTGCGCACCTGATCGACGACCGCGCCGTACGTCTGCAGGCTGTAGTGCGATTGCTCCGGCGTCAGCTCGTGGTCGAAGGCGTAATGGCGTCCCCCCGGCACGCTGAAGCCTGCGCCGGCGAGGTAGATCGTGCGGAACCCGAGGTGGTAGGCGAGCTGTAAAGAGATGATGAAAACGTTCTTCCACCAGGCGAACAGGAAGTGATCGTCGAGCAGATTGCCCGAGTCGAACGCGGTGTCGGAGACGCCGTAGAAGAACGTCGACGGCGCGTGATACCAAGGCTCGCCGCCGGGAAGCGGATCGTTCCAGTAGAGCAGCCGCGCGAACTTGATCGCGGCGGGATCGTGCAGGATCGACTTCGCGTAGCAGGTCGCGTGATCGGCGCAGACCCAGAGGTTCGGCCGCACCGTCAGCGCCGCGTTGTTCATCGCCATCGTCACGATGCCGGGACGGTCGAGGAGCTCGAGCGGCTCGTTCGCCAGACTCGGATGTCCGCCGCAGAGCACGAGCGCGCCCGAGTAGACGTCTTTGAGATCGCACGTCTTCTGCCGCCCGTCGCTGGTGAATCGATAGAACATCAGCGCCTCGCTGCCTCCATCATCAACGGCTCGAGCGTGTCGCGGAAGCGGCGCACGTCGAACATCCGCATCGCGGCGATGCGCGCGCGCATCCCCATCTCGAATCGCAGCCCCGGATTGCGTACGAGCAATTGGAGGCGGTCGACGAATTCGCGGTCGCTTTCGCAAAGGAAACCGGTGACCCCGTCTTCGATCTGCTCGGCGATGCCGCCGCTCCGGTCGGCGACGCACGGCAGTCCTGCGGCCATCGCCTCGGTCACGGATCGGCACCATGTCTCGGTGGTGTCGGAGCGGTAGACGAAGATGTCGATGTCGCGCAGGAAGTCGACCGGATGCTGCGAGCCGATCGGCGGAAACGAGAAGAGCGTCGGATCGGCGTCGGGGTAGTGCTCCGCGCCGCCGACGATCATCGACGTCGTGCCGACCTCGCGCAGGATCTGCAGCAGCGACTGCGGATACTTCCCCGCGCCGCCGCTCGAGTGCCGTCCGATGACGCAACGTCCGCCGCCCGCCGGCCGGTCGATCGCCGCGTACGAGGCGGTGTCGATCCCGGGCGGAATGACGAACTTGCGCGTCATGCGCGGCGCGATGGCGGAGTACATCGCGAACAGATGCTTCGACACGAACACATCCGCCTGCGCGCCCGGAATCCAGGGGCGCACCGCGCTGTGATGGACCGAGATCACCGGCCAGCCAGTCATCAGCCACGACCACGGATGCTCACCTTCGATCGCCTCGGGATTGGTGTTGGAGAGGATCACGACAGCCGGCGCGATCGCTCCGATCATCTCGCGGGTGATGACGCTCGCACGCGAGATCGGCGCCGCGGTCTGCCGGAAACGCTCGGCGACGTACTGCACTTCTTCGCCCTGAAGGAACACGACTTCGTGCTGCCAGTTGCCGAGCGATTCGATCGCATCGAGCACCCAGAGCGTGCTCCCGCCGAGGAGCGTCGTGTTCATGATCCAGAGCAGTTTGTCGCGCTGGCGGCGTTTCGGCGCCGTGGTGCTCTCGTTGGCAGCAGGCGCGCCGACGGGGATCATGCCCGCTCCTGCGCCGCGGGCGTGTGGGCCAGCAGCTGTTGCAGATGCTCGAGGCACTTGGACGTCGCGTAGCGGCTGCAACGGCGGCCGCGCCCGAGGAGGAGATCGATCTCCCGCCAGGTGCGCCCCTCGCGGAAATAGCGGTGGATCAGCTCCTGGCACACGGGCGAGAGATGGGAGATGGCGAGCGAAACGTCGGGATCGAGCTCCGCGCGCGACCATGCCATGCGCACAGTCGGATCGCTGACGAATACTTCCAGCGCACGCCGTTCGTATTCGCGGCTGCGGGTCATGTCGATGCAGAGAAACGTCGCTCCGCGATGAACCCACGAGCGGTTGATGGCGCCGATCGTGATCTGCCGCAGCGCACGCACGGACATCTCCTGCGCGACATCCTCGGCGTCGGCGCGCGTGAAGCGGAAATCGCGCCGCGCCACGGCGAAGGCGATGTTGTAGACGGTGCCGTACCAATCGGCCACGGCCATTGGATTCGTCCCGATCATCGTCGGTCTATCCCTCGAAGACAGTCACGATCTCGGTGCGCTGCACCGTGAGGCCGGAGGCGTCCTTGCCGCTGGCGACGACGCGGAACGTCACCGAGCGGCCGAGGAGAGTCCGTTGCGGGATCACGTCCGACTTCTGGTCGGCGTGCGGTTCTTCGACCGGTTTCTCCTGAAGCTGGACGATCTGCAGAAACTGCGGTACCGGCTCGAGGCGTTGAACGTGGACCGCTACATCCTGCAGCGGAACGCCGTCCTTCAGCAGCTTGACGGGATTGGAATGGGCCGTGTGATTGTGCAACGCCGCCGGATCGCCGATCTGTATCGAAACCGATCCGGCCCCGAACTCGAATCCGCCCGCCGTGACCGGCACGACGTCGGACTGCGTGGTGCCGAGTTGCACCCCGATCTCCCACGTCCCGGGCTTGGCACCCTCGACGTTGAAGATCACGTAGCCGCCGCCGATCACCTGCGGCGGTTCGGCCCACTCGGTCCCGTCCGGATCGAAGAGGTTGACGTGAATCTGATTCGGGCCGGGCGCGTCGGGTGTGTACGACACGGCAGTGTCGTTCCAGGTGTACGCAAACTGTGCCGCTGTCTGACCGTCGGAGATCGTCACCGGGTAGCGTTTCGACTCCCCTTTGGCGAGCGAGCTCAGTTCGTTGGTCACAATGCGCATCGCCAGATCGAGCTCGCCGCGGATCTGATTGAAGATCAGCATCATGTCGAACACCGTCGGCGCGAAGTAGTACTTGCCGCCGGTGCGCGCGGCGATGTCCCACATCAGGTTCTGATCGGAGTAGGGACCCATCGCGCAGCTGTAGATCGGATAGTTCGGCAGCACGGTCAGCGGCGGCGTGCCGCAGTTCTGATAGCCGTCGGAGAGGAGGACCAGGCCCTTCGGCGCCGGCGCGGAATCCATCATCGTGCGGGCGGTTTGAATCCCGCCGCCGATGTTCGTGCAAGCCCCCATGAAGCTGAGCCTCTGGATCGCGTCGGCCGCTTCTTTCGTCTGCTTGAGCGAGAAGTCGACGGTCACGAGTTGATTGCCGGTGAGCGGATAGGTAATCCGCCCGTACTGGTCGTACGAGACGACGCCGATGCGATCGCCGGGACGGGCAGCGCGGACGAATGCCTCGCTGTCGGTCTGCGTCGTCTCGACGTAGCCGGAGGAGCTCATGCTCGCGGAGGTGTCGATGATCGGGAGGACGTTTGCACCAGCCATGCGTAGACTCCTTTTCGGATCTGTCAGAAGAGGAGAGTGTCGGCGGCGGCAAAACCCTACCCTCGGGTGACGTGGTTTCGTTCCGCCCGTCAAACGAACATGCGACGATTGATTCTCCTGCTCTGCCTCGCGGCACCGCTGCGCGCCGATACGCTCGGTGAGGTGAAGGCGGCCCTCGGACGACTGAACGCCAAAGCTCCGATCCGGGCCACCTGGGTGAGCGAATCGAACGGCTCGACGAACGGCAAGTTCGCGAATGACAAGACGTCGCGGCGTATCAGCGTCGAGGCGGCGCAGGATGCGGCGACGTTCCGCGTCGAGATCCGCCGCGGCGAGACGCGCGACGCGCTCTCCATCGTGTCGCCGGCCACCATCTCCGAGAACCTCGACTTCGCGGATGGGTTCACCGACCTCCTCAACACCGGCACATTGAGCGAAGAGAAACGGGTCGTCTGGAACGGCGCCGCGGCGCGGCTGCTCGTGCTGCAATTGAAGGAGCCGAAGCGCGAGCACGAGATCTCGATCGGCAAAGTGACCTACAGCGAGAACCGGCTCAACGTCTGGATCGGCCCCGACGCCGTCCCCCTCGCCGCCGAGCACGTGCGCAAAGCCAACGCCGGCTTCCTGATGTTCCACGGCGACTCCACCACCCGTACCGCCTGGCAGTTCGCGCACAAAGACGATCACTTCGTCGTTACGCGCTTCGAGGATTGGAGCTCGTTCTCAGGATTCGGGCAGCAAGGGCAGACGCATACGATCGTGACGGTGTCGGTTCATTGAGGTTCAACGAGTCCCGATACCGTCACGGTAAGATGCTGGCTCTCCGGAGGTAAGAATGAAAGCCGCTCTGTTTTATCGAATCGCTGCGGTCCTCCTGTTGCTATTCGCGCTTGGCCATACGCTGGGCTTTCGCCAGTCTGATCCCAAATGGGGAGTTGATGCTCTTGTTGGCTCCATGCAGTCAATTCACTTTGACGTCCAGGGATCCAGCCGCACGTATTGGGATCTCTTCGTGGCGGCCGGATTCTCCGTCGGCGTGTTCTATCTCTTCGCGGCGATATTAGCCTGGCAGCTGGGCGGCCTTCCGGGAACGACATTGGCGCTCATGCGGAGCACAGCGTGGGCGTTCGCCCTTTCCTTTGCCGCCATCACGGTTGTGAGCTGGCGGTATCTCTTTATCATTCCTATCGTTTTCTCAGTCGTGATTACGTTGTGTTTGATTGTGGCGGCATGGCTCTCAACGAGGAAGGTTTCCGTGCCTTCGCTGTGAAACCAGAATCACCCGTGTACGCGCCAGCAATGTCGCGGCCCAACTCGAGCGAGCAGCTAACAAGACGCCCTATGCCGCGCCAACGTCTGGATTGGCCCCGACGTCGTCCCCTTCGCCGCCGAGCACGTCCGCAAAGCCAACGCGGGTTCCTGATGTTGCACGGCCACTCCACCACCTGCAGCGCCTGGTGGTTCGCGCACAAGGAAGTTCACTTCGTCGTCACTCGCTTCGAGGACTGGAGCTCGTTCTCAGGGTTCGGGCAAGCAGGGGAAGACGCATACGATCGTGACGGTATCGGTTCATTGATTACTGTGCATTGCGTCGAGGTTTCTTGACATGCGCAACCGGCCGACGGCGTGTTTTCCCCGGGAGCTTTTTCAGGCGAGTCTCGATTCCGTCATAGAAGATCTCCGCCGTGGCGCGGATCTCGGGCGCGATGTTCCGGAGCAAGCGGCGATCTCCGAGCTGGAGCGCCTTCAACGCCTCCACCCACGGACGCAACCGCGCGGTATCGCCTCGCTCATCGAGGAAGGCGAGCAGCGCGGCGTCGTAATTGAGATGCAAGAGCACGGCGCTAGCGCGGAGCCAATCGTCGGTATTGAACGGAGCGAAGCCGTTGGCACGGATCGCCAGTGCTTTCGCGAGCGAGTCACGGGCCAGCCCCCAGTTTGATTCGTACGCAGCGAACAGAGCTTCGTGTAGGTGCATTGTGTCGGGAGCCTGAAGATTTGTAAGCGTGCGAAGGTCATCGAGGAGTGGCCGAGCGCCTGCACCCTCGCCAAAGAAGTCACGGTGCAGGAATATCCAATTCTGTTTTGCCGCCTCGTTGAGTGGGTCGAGTCTTAATGCACTCGCGTATGCGTCGGCCGCCTCAGGAAGCCGATCCAAATGGTCGCAGTAAAGACTGCCCAAGCCGTCCCACGGGAGCGAGGATGTCGGGTCGAGCGTAATCGCTCGCCGATAGGCGGTCTCGGCCTCATCGAACCGTTTCAGATGTTGTCCAAGGAGACCTCCGAGGGTAGTCCACGAAAAGGCATCATTCGGTTCGACAGATGTTGCGGCGCGGTGCGCAACTTCAGCTTCTTCGAAGCGCTGCAGACTTCTAAGGAGAAGCCCAAGACAGATCAATGGGAGCGCCATCTTGGGACTGCCAGCGATGGATTGTTGGTAGGCACTTTCAGCTTCGGCATATCGCGCCAGTTTGTATTGAAGTAGAGCTGCCCATCGAAGCCACAAGAAGGCGTCAGATGCATCGTGAGGTTGAACAGCGGCTCGGATCTTGGCGACGCTGGACTCGTTGAGCAAGCTGCCGAAATAACTAGACAGGGACTGCACCATCAGCATGATGACGTTGTGGTTCGTTGCCTGATGAAATCCACGATTCCAATCCTCGACGTCTCCTAGCGCCCGGATTTGTCCGCTGTAGAGGCGGTGGCAAAACCATTCAACCGCCTCCTTCGAATAGAGTCGCTCATCGACCGTGTTTCCCTTACGCGTCGTTTCGAGCACGCTCTGAATCTCAGTGCGACTCAGTTTTCCCTGTCGTTCAGCGAGTCGTTCGCGCTCGCCGCTCATGAACATAGCGCGATCGCCGAGGACCGTTTTCGCGAAATCTTCAGGTTCGATCCCGGCTCCATCGGGTACAAGCGACATCAGCTTCTTACGCAAGTCGTCAAAAGCGAGCGTGGCTGGCGGGAGGCTGTCAAAATCGATCAGTTCGCGGAGCCGCGCGCGAGCCTCGGCCGCTTCTTCCTGCAGCGCAGTGAGTTCGGCATGGCGCGTGAGTTCCTCAGCTGCTTCCGGTTCCGTGAGGCTGGCGGCCACAGCCCTGCTCCAGACAAAACGGTCAGGGCTGAAGTGGTCCTCTTCCATCAGGTGGTGCGCGAGTCGTTGACGGTCCGCCGGCTCGTAGAAGCTTTCGAGAAATCGAGTCAGGAACTCCACTTCGCGGCGCTGCCGGCGCGACGCGCTGCGCATCAGGAACCAGATGTTGAAGAAGCGCTCGGCGATCTGATAACCGGTACGCGTCTCGCCGAAAAGGTCGGTGCGCTCGATGAATCCGATTTTCTCGAGGCGGTCGAGTTGCGAGCTGATTGTCCCGGACGGCAGGCTCGTTACCTCGGCCAGCTTTGCGGCGGTCACCGGATCCCAATGGTTAGCAACAGCACTGGCGACGACCTGCTGTTGCGACGTGAGTTCTTCGAATCGCGCTTTGTAGAGCGGCGTGACGCGGTCGAGCAATCCCTCGAGATCGCCGAACACACTCGGTGCGAAGTCTTCGGCGTAAAGAAAAAACAGTGTGAGCGTCGTGCGCGGGTTGCCACCCGTCAGCTGGCGCAGCACAGTGAGCCGCGCCGGATGTTGAATGACGCGCTGGCGTACGTCATCGCGTTCGGCAACCTCCGCGAGGTGAATGAGGAGCGCGCGCATCTCGGACTCGTCGAGTGGACGAAGATAGTGAACTTTGAAGTGATCGTAGAACGCAGCCCCGTAGTCCTGGCTTTGAGGCGGTGGGCTGGGGCTGGCACCGACGAGGATCGGACTGCCGGGTCTCATTAGCAACTCGCGCAGACTGTGTTGCTGGCGCTCGTCGATGCGCTCGAAAACGAGTTGCAGGTTGTCCACCAACAACACGGGCCGCTGTCCGCTGGCCTTGGCGGCTTCGGCGAAGGCTGTGTAGACCTCATCCGCGAATGGTTGATCGTCCTTCGGCGCGCGCATCCCGGCTGCTGTCAGCCGAGCGACCGTGGCATCGATCGCAGCGACGGACTTCTCGTCGTTGGCCAGCTCCCGCGCATCGGCCAATGAGTCGAGACAGTTCAGCCAGAATTTCGAGAGGCGGTCGACGGCGTATTGCTCTTCGGCAAACACCAGCGGGATGAAATGAGCTGAGAGTTTGGAATCGGTGCGCAATTCGGCGGCGATGCGCGCGAGGAGCATGGTCTTGCCCATGCCGCGCTGACCGACGATCAGATGATGCTGCGCGCGGCTTTTCGGTTTTTCGGAGGCGAGGTCGGCGACGATGCGCTCGAACTGCTGCCTCCGCGCGGCGAACGCCGCGATGATCTGCTCGGGAGACATACGCCCCGTGTTGTAGAGCGATAGTTGATGAAGGGGGAGAAGAGGCGTGGTTTTCATAGCACCTCCCGCCGGTGCCAGTATTCGCGCAGGAGGAAGGAGCGAAAGGCATAAGAGCCTTCGTGCTCCAGCAGGTATCCGTCGCGCTGGAGCATCAGCAACAGCCGCGCGAGCTGCTCCTCCACCGCCGCCGGATCGGCGCTCTGACGAGTGCTCATCAGCACGTTCACGATCTGGCTTCGCGTGCGGCCATCGGGATACTGGCAGAGGTGACGAAGGATGTCCTTCGCCGCTGTCGCGTCGCTCTGGCTGAACTGTTCCTCCAGGCGGTGCCGCCACGTATCGAACTGGCTGAGGTTGCCGGGCAACAGCAAATGCGCGAAGGCCGCCTCGATAGTGGCGGCGTTGGCCTCAGTCGCGCCGGAGTCGACGAGGGCGTGGAAGACGATCTGCAGATGGTGCGGTAGCGGCCAGCCGACGCGATCGATGATCAGCGATCGCACTTCGGCCGATAGTGCCAACCCGTTGCCGTCGCCGAGGCGTGAGAGAAACTCGTTCGCCTCGTCTTCGTTCAGCGCCGGCAGATCGAGCGGGGTGAGGTCGTTGATCGCTTTTCTCAGATGCCGGTCATCGAGAAAGCTATCGAGCCCGATCGAGCCAAGAAAGATCCAGCGTACGTTCTTCCGGTAGGTTTGCCGCAGGGCTCGGAGCCAGTGGAGCAGGCGGCTGACCCGGTCGGCACCCTGTTCGCTCTTCGCCAGAGCGAGCAGGAGCTCCGGCATCTCGTCGATGGCCACAAGAATCGGCTTTTCACCACCTTCGATCTTGCGGAAGATGCTCTCGACTGCGCGGCCGAGGGTGCTGTGGTCGGCCTCCTCGGCGGAATCCATCTCCATGTCGACGCCGGCCGCGCCGACTTTCAGTCCGCTCAACGCCTGACGCGCCTTCCGAAACACCAGCGCGATCCGGCCGATCGGCTCCGGATGAAGTCCGCTTTCGCTCAGTGCATCGACCAGTTTTTCGGCGAACGCCAGCTCTTCGTGGCAGCCTTCGACGTTCAGGAACACCGCGCATCGTCCAGCCTGACGTTCCAGCTCGCAGAGGCGAAGTACGAGGGATGTCTTCCCCACTCGGCGAGGAGCGGTGAGCAGGAGATTCGCGCCGTTGCCCAGATTTCGATGGAGCCGGTCGAGCTCGCGAGGGCGATCGAAGAAGTCCTGATCTTCGACCGGAGAGCCGGTAACGTTTCTCATGAGACTCGAAGATAGGTCCCCGAGTCTTCGATGTCAATATACAGATTTGAATTTATACAAATTTGTATTTATCTGGTAACTCTACCCAGCAGCAGTGTTCCACCCGTGCGGGTGGTGGCGGCGAGGGGAAACGCGACGAGCACGATGCACGCGAATGAGATGCGGCGAAGCAGAGTTGCGATCGACATCAGGGGCCTCCCGGAGCGTCTGGCGCCGATCACTCTATCGAGGACTTGCCGAATGTCACTCGTACCGTAACGCATCGATCGGATCCAACCTCGCCGCCTTGCGCGCCGGGTAGAACCCGAAGAACACGCCGACCACGGCCGCGACGCCGAATGAGATCACGATCGACGACGGGGTGATGATGACCGGCCAGGTCAGGAGGCGGGCGATGGCCATCGAGACGCCGACTCCGATGCCGACGCCGATCACGCCTCCGACGATGGCCAGGGTCACGGCTTCGAAGAGGAACTGCAGCAGGACGTGGCGGCCCTTCGCGCCGATGGCCATACGGATGCCGATCTCGCGGGTCCGCTCCGTCACCGAGACGAGCATGATGTTCATGATGCCGATGCCGCCGACGAAGAGCGATACGCCGGCGATGACCATCAGCAGATTGCGCAGGATGCCCATCGACTGCGCCTGCGTCTGCGCGATCTCTTCCTGGGACCTCATCATGAAGTCGGCATCGCCGCCGGGCGCGATGCGGTGGCGCTGCTTGAGATACGCCTCGATCTCGGTCTGCGCCTGTCCCACCTGATCGGCGGAGGCGGCGGAGACCTGGATCATGTCGAGCTTCGTTTTGCCGGAGAGGCGCTTCATCACGGTGGTGTACGGGGCGATGATCGTGTCGTCCTGATCCTGCCCCATCATGTTGCCGCCCTTCTTCTCCAGCACGCCGACGACGCGGAACGGGACGTTCTTGATGCGCACGATCTGGCCGACGGCATCGCCGTTCGGGAAGAGGTTCTCGAGGACGGTGTTGCCGACGACGCAGACCTTCGCCGCCGCTTTCACATCGGCGTCGGTGAAGAACGTGCCCTGGTCGACGTTCCACGAACGGATCAACGGATAGTCGGTGCTCGCTCCCTGAATCGACGTCCCCCAGTTCAGCTCACCGGCGACGATCTGCGCGGCGGTGCGGACGGTGGGCGACACGTAGGCGACGGCGGGGCACTCCTGCTTCATGCCCTCCGCGTCTTCCTGGGTCAGCATCGAGTTGCCGGTGAACATGCGGGCGCCGCTGGAGGTCGCGGCGCCGGGAAAGATCATGATGTAGTTCGTTCCGAGGGAGTTGATCGTGTTCTCGACCGACTTCGTCGCGCCGTTGCCGATGGCCACGACGGCGATCACGCACGCCACTCCGATGATGATGCCGAGGGCGGTGAGGAAGGAGCGGAGCTTGTTGCGCGCGATCGCCTTCATGCCGACGACCGTGATGTTTCCCATGCGCTGGATGGAGTTCTTCATGTTTTCTCAGTGCTGAGTTCTGAGTGCTGAGTTCTGAGGCCTGAGTCGTGAACTCAGCACTCAGTCCTCAGTGCTCAGCACTTCCTTTCCTGACCGGCACGGTGCGCCGCTGCGCGACCCGCTGATCCTGCTGAATGATTCCGTCGCGCACGTGCACGATCCGCTTCGCGTGCTCCGCGATGTCCGGCTCGTGCGTGATCAGGACGATCGTCTTGCCGTCGTCGTTCAGCGTCTGGAAGATCCCCATGATCTCCTCCGACGTCCGCGAATCGAGGTTGCCGGTCGGCTCATCGGCGAGGAGGATCGCGGGATCGGTCACCAGCGCGCGCGCGATCGCCACGCGCTGTTGCTGGCCGCCGGAGAGCTGCGACGGATGATTCTGTTCGCGTCCCTTCAGCCCGACGCGAAGCAGCGCATCCATCGCCGCGCTGCGCCGCTGCCCGCTCGACCAGCCGAACTCGCCGTACAGCAGCGGCAGTTCCGTGTTTTCCACGGCCGAGGTGCGCGCGAGGAGGTTGAAGCTCTGGAAGACGAAGCCGATCTTCGCGTTGCGGATCACGGCCCGCTCATCGCGATTGAGACCCGACACGTCGACGTCGTCGAGGTGATACGTCCCGCTCGTCGGGCGATCGAGGCAGCCGATGATGTTCATCAGCGTCGACTTCCCCGAGCCCGACGGTCCCATGATCGCGACGAACTCCCCGCTTTCGACGCGGAGGTTGAGCCCATCCAGCGCGCGGACTTCGAAGTCGCCCATCTTGTAGACCTTCGTCAGGCCATGAATATCGATGACCGCTTTGGCCACTACCGCCCACCTCTTCGGCCGCCGCCGCCCATCGGTCCGCCGCTCGATCCCGGGGGAGGCGGTCCTTCGACCTTCGATGTCGCCAGGCCGATGATCACGTTGTCGCCGGCGTTCACGTCGCCGGAGACGATCTGCGTGAAGTGGCCGTCGGTGATTCCGGGACGGATCCAGACCGGCTTGACCTTGTTCGTCGCGTCGAGCAGGTAGATGTTCTGACCGGGACGTCCTTTTTCACCGTGATGTCCGAACGCGCCGCCGGCTCCGTGCATCCCGCGATGACGCTCGCCCATCTGCGCCGCCGCGCGCTCCGGACTGCCGCCACTGCTGCTGGTGCCGGTCGTCGAAGTCGTCGATGTCGATGTTGCCGGTGTCTTCGATGCGCCCTCCGGCTTGAAGCGGAGCGCGGCGTTCGGGACGCGGAGCACGTCGCTGACCGTGGCCACTTCGATCGTCACGTTCGCCGTCGTCTTCGGCTTCAGCGTTTCATCGGGATTGTCGACTTCGATCATCACCGGGTAGGTGACGACGTTCTGCGCGACGGTGGCATTGAGCCGGATCTGCGCGATGCGGCCGCGGAACTCGCGGTCGGGGAAGGAGTCGACGGTGAAGCGTGCCGGCTGTCCGACCTGGATGCGGCCGATGTCCGACTGATCGACGTCGGCCTGCACCTGCATCTTGCGGAGGTCCTGCGCGATCTGGAAAAGAGTCGGAGCCTGGAACGATGCGGCGACGGTCTGGCCGACGTCGTACGCACGGTCGATGACCACGCCGTCGATCGGCGAATTGATCTTCGCGTAGTGAAGATTCGTCTGCGCCTGGCTGAGTGCCGCCACTGCCTGCGACACGCCCGCTTCGGCTTCTTCGTACTGCGCGCGCGCCGCATCGAGATCGGCCTGCGCCGCGAGTCCGGCCGCTTCGAGGCGCCGCTGGCGCTGGAACGTGATCTTCGCGTTGGCGGTCGTGACGCGGGCCTTCGTCAGGTCGGCCTGGCGCTGTTCGACCTGAGCCTGGAACGGCGTCGGATCGAGCTCGGCGAGCAACTGCCCCTTGGTGACGTGGCTGTTGAAGTCTGCGTAGAGCCGCGAGATCACGCCCGACACCTGGCTGCCGACCTGCACGGTCGTCACGGCGGAGAGCGTGCCGGTGGCGGTCACGGTCATCGTGATGTTGCCGCGATCGACTTTTTCTGTTTTGTACTGTTCGTCTTTTTTGCCGCGGCCCTGGCAGGCGAGAAGCGCGGCGAACATGAGGAAGGTGACTACTTTACGTTGCACTGTTTCAAGGCTCCTCTGCGAGGTACGACTCAGCGAGCCGTCCGTTGAACGGCCGAGTTTAATGCAGGCTCAGCGCAGCGCGCAGTTACGCGTTCCACAACTCCGCGAGCGCCCCCTCATCCGCCTGCGGCACCTTCTCCCCCGCGTGGCGGGGGAGAAGGCTATAGGCCAGACGTAGCGCGGCGAACGATCATTGAGGCGACAACCGTGCCCGAGGCTTGGCCTATCAACGCTGCCGGCCGTGCCGGCTCGTCAGCGGAGAACGTCACCAAGAATTCGCGCGAAGGCCTCGGCCGGGTCATCGCCGACGCGATACTCCTCCGGCTTGAGCTCGTAGCGGAAAACGGTCCGGCCGTTTTTCACGATCGAGGCGCTGGCGCTGCGGCGCTTGCGTCCGCGTCCGAGCCGCTCCAGCGCGCCGTCGAAGCGGATGACGACGTTGGCGTCGTCCGCGACCGCGACGTCGTGACGCTCGAGGATCCGCGCCAGCTCGGTCGTCCAGATTTCGTCGTTGCCGCGGACCGCGACGCGCTTCGTGCCGGCGAGCGCGCGTTGTGCGGCGGCGAGCGCGGCGTCGTTCGCGTCGCCGTCGCCACCTTCGACGTAGGGAGCGATTGTCGATTCACCTGGCGCAGGTTGCGGTGGTGCAGCGAGGGGAGCGGACGTCTCGTCCGCTCTGGTCGTCGTGAGCGGATGAGACGTCCGCTCTCCTCTGGTTTCAGTTGGAGTTGGAGTTGGTGGTGTGACCTGTTGCTCCTTCACCACGATCGTCGATTGCGCGGGCGCAGGCGCGGCCGCCGTTGCGGTGGGCGTCGTCACGGGCGTCGAAACGATCGGCTTCTGCTGTTGCTGCTGCTGTTGTTGCACCTTCGGCTTGATCAGCAGCGCGGCGAGCACGCCGGCGAATGCGATGAAGAGCAGTGCGATGACGACGACCGGCGCGCGGCTCGGCTTCTCGATCACCGTCTGCGCGGCCGGAAGCGGCGCGGGTGCGGGCGTCATGCGGATCGTCGCGTCGGCGGATGACGCATCGATCGTGCGCTCCACCTCGTCCAATGCGCTGGCGAATTCCGCGGCGGTTGCGAAGCGGCGATCGCGATTGCGCTCCAGCGCGCGCCGGAGCACCGTCTGCAACGCGGCCGGCATCTGCGGCGGCAGTTCCGGTAGCGGCATCACCTCCGACTCGCGCGCGGAGTGATGCATCAGATATTGATGTGGCGACGTCGCTTCGAACGGCGGACGTCCGGTCAGCATCTCGTACAGCACGACGCCGAGCGAGTAGATATCGGCGCGTCCATCGATCCGTTGTCCTTCATCGAGCACGCCGAGGTGCTCGGGCGATGCGTAACGAATCTTGCCGACGAAGATGCCGGTCTTCGTGACCGCGTGATCGAGATCCTCCGACTTCGCGACGCCGAGGTCGATGATCTTGACCAGTTCTCCACTCGTCACCATCAGGTTCTCGGGACTGATGTCGCGATGCACGATGCCGGCGCGATGGATCGCTTCCAGTCCGTGCGCGGCCTGCGCGGCGAGGCGGATCGCGAGGCGCGGCGGGAACGTGCCACGCTTGCGGAGGAGCTGCGCGACGTTCTCCCCTTCGATGAACTCCCAGACCATGTAGTGCGAGCCGTCGGGGAGGCCGGAGAAATCGTGCAGTGTGGCGACGTTCGGATGCTGCACGCGCGTCGCGAGGCGCGCCTCGCGGAGGAAGCGGTCGTTCGCGTCGCTGCTGCCGGCGATCTGCGGACGGATGACCTTCACGACCCGCGTCGTGCCGAGGTAAGTGTGCTCGACCTTGTAGACCTCGCCCATGCCGCCGGTCCCGAGACGCTCGACGATGCGGTACTTGCCGTCGATCGGCTCATCGGCGTAGCGGCGCTGAAAATCGGTGACCGGCTCGCCGCAATGCGGGCAGGCCTTGAAGTTCCGGTCGATTTCCGCGTGGCAACGGGGACATTGGAAGGGCATCGCTGCCGTACATCATAAATTGCGGCGCCGTGGGTCGGAAAAGCTGAAGGCGGTTGTTCTTGATATAATGAATGAATCAGCAATTCGCGGTTCCCGTCCCACGACATATCGGAGGTGAAAGATGGATCGGCAGAACATCCTGGCCATCCCGTACCCGGTGCCGGCGAGAACGCCGAAGACGGTTGTGCTCTGCACCGCCTGCATGAACCAGGCTGTCAAGCCGCCGGTGCCCTCGGTGCCGCCTCCGCCGACGGTCGGTTATCAGGGTGACATCCCGACGGTGGCCGGACGTTTTCTCGACTCCGATTACGTCCAGGACATTCAGGGGCCGATCCGCACGCTGCGCGCGTTTCTCGTCAAGTACGACGCGGCCCACGACCGCATCTACATGAATCAGGGCTGCGAGATGATCGCGTATGCCGGTGCGCAGTTCATCTCCCGCCTGCTTTCGGGAGAGCCGCTGACGCCGATGCGGAACCGGGCTCCGTTGCCGTCCGAGCTCTACCTGGCCTGGACCAGAAACTTCTACCCCGAGGCCGACCGAAACTGGGTCCCCGGCTTTCTCCCCGACGGCCAGAATTTCATGCAGGACTTCGACTTCGACGATCGCGGCAACGTCTACATCGCGTTTTCCGTGCTGTGGGGAGTCGTGAGCGACGACTTCGGCACGACGACCGGCGGTCCGTTGACGCCGGTCACGGTCAACGCCATTACGAATAGTCCGATCAGTCCGGTACAGACGATCAACGTCATCAAGACCGCGGACGCACGCTATTACGCGATCGTCGGTTCCACCGCGGCCGTCACGTCGTGCGTCTACGACGTGACGAATCCCGCGTCGCCGGTGCTGACCGGAACCACGCTCAATGTCTCGATCCTGCAGAACAGTCTCGCCACGTCCTCCGATCGGAAGACCGTCGCGCTCGTCAACAACGCTTCCCAACGCGTCGAGATGTACACGCCGGAGGCCCTGGTCAATGGCGGCAGTCCTTTCGTGACGTTTGCGCCGGTGCTTGCATACAGGGGAATGGCAACGGACGGGACCAATTTCTACTCCGCCAATCGCGGTTTCACGGGAATGTCGATCGCGACGTTCTCCCCGTCGGGGCCGACGTACGTGGCGAATCAGACCAGCATTGCCGGCACTTTCACCCCGTACAACGTCAAGTACGGCAACGGACTGCTGTCGATCCCCGGCTCCGTGGGAACGGCCGAGGACATTCGCGTCTTCCGCGTGCCGTCGATGTCGGAGCTCAATTTCTCGGCGTTTCTTCAGGATTCCGCCAGCACGCCGCGCTACTTCCAGGCGTATTACGGAGCCTCCTCCGTCCCTCCCGGTTATCTCAATCCGGAGCAGATCAACTTCACCGATTCCTTGATCTACACGACGGGCGGGCTGACCTATCTCGTCGCCAACCTGAGAGGAATCGGCGACGTGTATCAGCTGCCGTCGAGCTGACGGGAGGAGAGAAATGAACAGACAAGACATCCTGGCGATCCCGTACCCCGTGCCGGCCAGGACGCCGAAGACGGTGGTGCTCTGCACCGAATGTATAAAAAACCCGATCAGCAAGCCGGTTGTGCCCGTGCTTCCGCCTCCGCCGACGGTCGGCTATCAGGGTGACCTCACCGGCTTCGCCGGACGCTTCCTCGACTCCGACTACGTGCAGGACATTCAGGGGCCGATCCGCACGCTGCGCGCGAATCTCATCAAGTACGACGCGGTCCATGACCGCATCTACATGATGCATGGCGCCGAGATGATCGCGTACGACGGTCCGTCTTTCATCGCCCGTCTCCTCGCCGGCGAGCCGCTGACCGTGATGGGGAACCGGGCTCCGTTGCCTGCGGAGATCTACCTGGAATGGACCAGAAATTACTACGCGGAGCACAATCCGAACTGGGTTCCCGGCGGATATCTCCCCGACGGCCAGAATTACTTTCAGGATTTCGACGTCGACGATCGGGCCAACATCTACATGGCCTTTTCCGTCTTCTGGGGAATCGTGAGCGACGACCTCGGCAACACGACCGGAGGCTTGCTCACGCCGGTCACAGTGCAGCCGGTCTCCAATAGTCCCGTTCAGCCGGTGCAGACGATCAACTGCATCAAGACCTCGGACGGTCATTACTATGCGATCGTCGGCTCCACGGAAAGCACGACCTCGGCCGTCTATGACGTCACGACTCCCGCGACGCCAGTCCTCACGGGCACCACGCTCAATGTCGTGATTCTCCCGAACAGTCTCGCCACGTCGACGGACCTGAGCACGATCGCGCTGGTCAACAACAACACGCACGGCGTCGAGATCTACACGGCGGATGGTCTGGTCATGGGCGCCAGTCCGATCGTCACGTTCTCGCCCACGCTCGAGTACTGCGGAATGACGAGCGACGGCACCAATTTCTACTCGGCCAACCGCGGGTTCACCGGGATGTCGATCTCGACGTTCTCACCGTCAGGGCAGACGTACACCGAGGTGCAGTCCCCGGTGAGCGGCACCTTCAGCCCCACCAATATCAAGTATGGCAACGGACTGCTGTCGATCGTCGGGTCGGCCGGGACGGCCTACGACATCCGCGTCTTCCGCGTCCCGTCGATGGCGGAGCTCGATTTTTCCGCGTTTCTCCAGAATTCCACCAGCGCGCCGCCATACTTCCAGGCTTACTACGGCGCCTCCGCGGTCCCTCCGGGCTATCTCAATCCGGAGGAGATCAATTTCTCCGATTCGATGATCTACACGACGGGCGGGCAGACGTACCTCATCGCGAACATGTGGGGAATCGGAGATGTGTACGAACTGACCGGGCAGGGAGGACAGAAGCGCCGCGCGGTTTGATATGCTCTCGGGCCCTATGGCGCTTTTCTCGAACCCGGTACCTCCGAAACCAGTCGCGAGCACCGCTTCCCAGCCGCATCCGGGCGGGACGCTTTTCGGTGCGCAGGTCACCGTGGAAGGGACGATCACCGGCTCGGAGCGGGTGCTGGTCGAGGGGACGGTCAAGGGAAAGATCAACCTCGCGAGCGATCTCCACATCGGCAAACAGGCGCGCATCGAGGCCTCCGTTCACGCAAAGAACGTGGTCGTCGAGGGGAAGGTGACGGGCGACATCTCGGCCGATGACCGGGTGGAGCTCGTCTCGACCGCCACCGTCGACGGCAACATCAAAGCGCCGAAGATCGTCGTCGCCGAGGGAGCCCGCTTCCGCGGATCCGTCGACATGGGGTCGGCGAAGCCGAAAGAAGAAACCGCACACGCAAAAACAAAATAGTTGCGTGGTTACGCAGTTGCGCGGTCTCGCGGTGCCTTAGCTCCGCAACCGCGTAACCACGCAACCGCGCAACCAGGAGGCCAGCATGTCCGCAACCGCAACCAAACCCTTACACGAAGAGTATTCGCTGCGCGAGCCGCGCGAGTACGGCAATTACATCGACGGCGAGTGGGTCAAGTCGTCGTCGGGCCAGACGTTCGAGAACCGCAATCCGGCCAACACCGACGATCTGGTCGGCACGTTTCAGGAGTCGAATGCCGATGACACGGCGCGCGCGGTCGACGCCGCGGCGAAGGCGTTCGAGGGCTGGCGTCTGACGCCGGCGCCGAAGCGCGGCGAGATCATCTACCGCGCCGCGGAGATCCTGAAGCGCGACAAGGAAAAGATCGCCCGCGAGATGACGCGCGAGATGGGCAAGGTGCTCGACGAGACGAAGGGCGACGTCCAGGAAGCGATCGACCTGGCCTACCTGATGGCCGGCGAAGGCCGCCGTCTGCACGGCGTGACCACGCCGTCCGAGCTGCCGAACAAATTCAACATGTGCGTCCGGATGCCGCTCGGCGTCGCGGGCCTCATCACGCCGTGGAACTTCCCGATCGCCATCCCGGCGTGGAAGTCGATGCCGGCGCTGGTGGCGGGCAACACCGTCGTGATCAAGCCGGCGTCGCTCACGCCGCTGTCGGTCGTCATGCTGGCCGAGGCGCTGCACGAAGCGGGCATCCCGAAGGGCGTGTTCAACGTGGTGACCGGCGGCGGACGCGAAGTCGGCGAGCCGCTGATCCTGAACGAGCAGGTGAAAGTGATCTCGTTCACCGGCTCGACGGACGTCGGCCGGAGCATCTCCATCGCCTGCGCGCCGACGTTCAAGCGTCTGCACCTGGAGATGGGCGGCAAGAACGTGATCATGGTGATGGACGACGCCGACATCGACCTCGCGGTCGACGGCGCGCTGTGGGGCGCATTCGGCACCGCCGGCCAGCGCTGCACGGCCTCGTCGCGCATCGTCGTACACAAAAAGGTGTACCAGCAGTTCGTCGACAAGCTCGCCGGCCGCGTGAACAAGCTGAAGGTCGGCTTCGGACTCGATCGCGTCGACATGGGACCGAACGTCTCAGCCGGCCAGATCGAGACGGTGAAGAAGTACGTGAAGATCGGCATCGATGAAGGCGCGTCATGCGTCGCGGGCGGCAAGGAGCTGCGCGATGGGGCGTTCGCCAAGGGTTACTTCCACGAGCCGACGGTCTTCGCCAACGTGAAGCCCGACATGCGAATCGCGCAGGAAGAGATCTTCGGACCGGTGACGGCGGTCATTCAATGCGATTCGCTGGAGAACGCGATCGAGATCGGCAACGGCGTCCGCTACGGGCTGTCGTCGTCGATCTACACGCGCGACGTGAACAACGCCTTCGTGGCCATGCGCGACATGTACACCGGCATCTTCTACGTGAACGCCCCGACGATCGGCGCGGAGACGCACCTCCCGTTCGGCGGCACGAAGGAGACCGGCAACGGTCATCGCGAAGCGGGCGTGGCGGGCCTAGACGTGTTCACGGAGTGGAAGTCGTGCTACATCGACTACTCCGGCTCGTTGCAGCGCGCACAGATCGATACGGAAGACATCTGATGAACACCGGAGGCGTTCGGGCGCATAGCCGGTGGTTGAGCGCACCGCGCGATACCACCGGAACGTATGCGAATCCGGTCGCGCCCCGGATGGGGCGCGGGACGTCCGGCATCCCGTCCGGGATGCACGTTCGTCGTGCGCCGGCGCTCCGGTGGCTGCACGCTTCGCGTTGGCCACCGGCTATTGGCCGGTACGCCGCCGGCGTGCTCCTGCTCCTCGCCACCAGCGCGTTCGCGCAGGATGCCGATCGCCTCGTCACCGCAGCGCTCGGAAACACGCGCGCTTACGAGACGCTCTCGTATCTCACCGACGAGATCGGGCCGCGGCCCTCGGGCTCGGCGAATGCCGCGCGCGCGGTGAAGTGGACGAGCGAGCAGTTCCGCGCGTGGGGCATCGACGTTCGGACCGAGAAGGTGACGGTTCCGCACTGGGTGCGCGGCGAGGAGCACGCGAGCCTCGTGTCGCACAACGACCAGAAGATCGTGCTGACGGCCCTCGGCGGCAGCGTCGCCACGCCGGCCGCGGGGATCACGGCCGAGGTGATCGAGGTCTCTTCGTTCGACGAGCTGAAGCAGCTCGGGACGAAGGTCAAAGGGAAGATCGTCTACTACAACAATCCGATGGACCTCGAGCTGGTGAAGGCGCGCCATGGATTCGAGGCGTATTCGCGCGCGGTCATCTATCGCGGCAGCGGCGCGAGCCGCGCGGCGGAATACGGCGCGGTCGCGGCGCTGATCCGCAGCGTCGGATCGGCGTCGCTGCGCACGCCGCACACCGGCGCGATGCGCTACGACCCGAAGCAGCCGAAGATTCCGTCGGCCGCGATGACGACCGAAGACGCGGAGCTCGTGCATCGCCTCATCGCGCGCGGCGACCGCGTCCGGATGCACGTGACGCTCACGCCGAAGACGCTTCCCGACGTCGAGTCGGCGAACGTCATCGCCGAGATCCGCGGCAGCGAGCATCCCGAGGAGATCGTGCTGATCGGCGGTCACCTCGACTCCTGGGACCTCGGCACGGGCGCGATCGACGACGGCTCCGGTGTGGCGATGGTGATGGAGACGCTGCGGCTCATCAAGGAATCAGGACTCCGTCCGAAGCGCACCATCCGCGCCGTGCTGTTCATGAACGAAGAGAACGGCCTGAACGGCGGACGCGCGTATTTCGCCGGTCACAAGAACGAGAAGCATGTCGCCGCGATCGAGACCGACGCCGGTGCCGCGGCACCGACCGGCTTCAACACGACGCTAAAAGGCGAAGCGCTCGAAGCGATGACGGCGCGGACGAAGGTGCTGGACCGCGTCGGCGCGCATCGTTTCGAGTTCGCGGCAGAGACCGGCGCCGACACGTCGTTCCTCATCGATTCGGGCGTGACCGGGTTCGGGCTCATCCCCGATCCGCTGCACTACTTCGACTACCACCACACGCCGGCCGACACGCTCGACAAGATCGATCCGAAGGAGCTCGCGCAGGACACCGCGGCGGTGGCGGCGCTGGCCTGGACGATTTCCAACAATGAACGATGAACGATGAGCGATGAACGAAAGCGCTCCCTGACCCGGTTCATCGTTCATCGTTCATCGTTCATCGTTCTGATCGCGCTTCTCTCCTGCCATCGGCCGGAAACGCCGGCCGCGTCCAACGCCCCCATCATCCTCATTTCGATCGACACGCTGCGCGCCGATCACCTCCCGGCCTACGGATACCGCGCGGTCGACACGCCGCATCTCGACGCTTTCCGTCGCGACGCGATCCTCTTCCGCAACGCCTATTCGCATTGTCCGATGACGTTGCCGTCGCATCTCTCGATGCTCACCGGGCTCTTGCCGTCGGAGCATGGCGTGCGCGACAACGCGGGGTTTCACTTCGACGGCGCGCAGCACGAATCGCTACCGCATTTGCTGCACGATCGCGGCTACGCGACCGGCGCGGCGGTCTCCTCGTTCGTGCTGCGCGGGGAGACGGGACTCGGACCGTTGTTCGATGCGTACGACGATGCCACGAACGCCCGGGCCGGCGCCGCGTTTCGCGACTATCAGCGCCGTGGCGATCTCACCGAAGCGGTGGCTGAGAAGTGGATAGATGCCCACTCCGGTCCAACGCCGTTTTTCTATTTCTTCCACATCTACGAGCCGCACGTTCCGTACGAGCCGCCCGAGCCGTTCCGCAGCCGCTACGCGAGCGCGTACGACGGCGAGATCGCGACGTCCGATGCCATCGTCGGCAAGCTGCTCGATCACCTGAAGGCGCAGGGGATCTACGACCACGCCATCATCATCATCTGCTCCGATCACGGCGAAGGGCTGAACGATCATGGCGAGGATCAGCATTCGATCCTGATCTACCGCGAAGCGATCCACGTACCTCTGCTGCTCAAGCTGCCGAATGCGAAGCAGGGGAACACGACGATCGATGCGCCGGCGCAGCTGGCCGACATCTTCGGCACGGTGCTGGCGCTGACCGGCATCGACACGAAGCATTCGTCGCTGCTCGATCTGCCGCCATCGCGGAAGATCTACAGCGAGAGCCTCTACGCGCGCTACCACTTCGGCTGGAGCGAGCTTCGTTCGCTGATCGACGAGCGCTTCCACATGATCGACCCATCATCGGCATCGTCGAGCGCCGAGCTCTACGATGTGCAGCGCGATCCGGGAGAGCGCAACGATCTCGCGGCGAGCGAGCGGCGGGTGGTGAGCACGGATCGCGAGGAGCTGGCGAAGCTCGGCAACGCGATCCCGCAACCGGCGGCCGTCGATCCCGAGACCGCGGCGAAACTGCAGGCCCTCGGATACATCGGAACCATGAAGAAGAGCGGGTCCGGTCCGCTGCCCGATCCGAACAAGGCGATCGCGTCGCTGGCGGAGATGCGGAAGGGGATCGAGCTCGCCGCCTCGAATCGAATCGATGAAGCGACGTCGCTTTTTCGCTCGATCCTCGCGCGGTCGCCCGACATGATCGAAGTGTGGACGCAGCTCGGCGACACGCTCGCCGGTTCCGGACGGACGGAGGAGGCGATCAACGCGTATCGCGAGGCAATCGCGCGCTCGCCGGTCGCTTCGCCCGATCTCATCCTCCCGCTCGGAAACCTTTATCTGCAGAGCGGAAAGCTCGACGACGCGCAGCGCGCGGGAGAGCTGACGCTCGCTTCGAGTCCTCATCGCGCGAAGACGCTGCTCGCCGGCGTGGCGCTGGCGCGGCACGACTTCCAGACTGCTACGCGTTACGCGCAGGAAGTCGCGGACGAGCCGGCGAACGTGCTCCTTCTGGCCGAGATCGCGAGCGGACAGGGCGACTACGCGGGAGCGCTTCGCATCGCCGATGACGCGCAGCGGATGGCGATCGATCGCGAGCTTCCCGCCGTCTATCGTCTCGACTTCGTTCGCGCCGATGCGCTGGCGCGCTCGGGCCGGATCGACGAAGCGCTTGCCGCGTATCAGCGCGAGATCGCGGCCTTCCCGCATGATCTGCGCGCCTACACGAATCTCGCCGTGCTGCAGTTCCTCGGCGGCGATCGCCGCGGCGCCGATGCAACGCTGCGGGCGCTGGTCGCGGCGAATCCGACTCCCGCCGCCCGCGCGCTTGCGGCCCGCACCCGCGCGACGTTGCGCTAGCCCGCATTTCTCACACCCTCTCCTGCTGCGGACGCAGATTGCGGCTCGTCTGCTTCGTTGCGCTCGTTCGGGCTCCTCGACGTAGGTTCGACTACGCCTTCGTCGCCCTCACGTCGCGCGCCTCGCATCCGAGCCTCACTCT
>Ga0070682_100000095_pt1 | contig 80688 bp, 74 predicted proteins | sample KBSC63LmetaG_FD_64668 | JGI IMG/M metagenome (GOLD analysis project Ga0070682, IMG submission 64668) | Corn rhizosphere microbial communities from Kellogg Biological Station, Michigan, USA - KBS C6-3L metaG | ecosystem: Host-associated > Plants > Roots > Rhizosphere | place: USA: Michigan...
TTCTTTATAGAGATCACCTACTTTTTCTTTCTGCTCCATATCTTTATAAAGGTCAATTGCCTTTTTGTATTGCTTTGCCTTTTCATAGCAAACTGCTGCATCGGATTTATTGTTCAGTTTCTTAAGGTATACTACAGCTGCTTCATTATAGAACCCGCCATTTTCAAGTGTTTTTGCACCTCTGTAATTATCCTGCAACAAATTCATATAAACTCTTGCTGCTTTTCTATAATCGTTTTCCGCAATATATTTTTCGGCGAGTTCTTCGTATTTGCTACGGATTCTGTCAAAAAGTGAGTTTTCCAGATAAAAATTACTGCTTCCACTGCCTTTTCTTCCTGTTGAATTTCTGTTGTTCTGTTCTTTATCTTTTAAGGATCTGATCACAAGAAGGATAATAAAGGCTACAATTAGGAAGATTCCTAATGTTCCGACCACGCTCCAGAAGCTTTCATGGAATAGCTGGGCAACGATTCCGATGACCTTAAATATGGCCAGCAGTACAAATGCTGCCATAAATTTGTCTATAAATTTCTGTTTATTCATCATCATCGGATTTTAAAATGGTTTTATCTTCTCTGAACAGGCGATAAAGGAGCAACATCACACAGATCACCAGCACCCATACAAACCAGTTATAGCCAAACATTTTTACCAACGGATAAAATAAGTATACCAGCATCGCCACAAGAATTGCTATTAAAATAAATTTCACCCAAGCAGGTACGTTATCGCCACCAAGGTTTAACGATTTATTTTTAAACAAGAACAAATACAATCCTACTCCTGCAATCATCAGGATAACCATATACATAATATCTGAAACCGGAGCTTTTTTATCTAATGGAATTCCTTCCTTCCCCACAACTTTCACTTTTGATTTATCAATGGAAGCTGAAGAAGGGTCTACGATATCCAATGTTCCGTAAAGTTTACCCAAGGAATCAGCCATCAAAGCTTTTTTCTTTTTCAACAGAAATTTTACGACTTCCCCGTTTACAGGTTTTCCTTTGGTATACTGCTTGAGAGAATCTGAAATTTTACGTTCCAGCTTTTCAGATTTCTGTTCAAGGTGCTTTGTGATCTTTTGGGTATAAATGGTTTTAAGAGAATCCCGGCTTTGCTTTTCTTTATTCACAAGCTTTCCGATGTCTCTTCCTATCTCACTGACCTCTCTTCCACCAGCTTTTTTATAATTTTCTTTGTCTTCTTTTGTTTTGGATTCTATGATCCCGGCGTGAACCAGTTCTTTGGATAATTCTTTTCTCTCCTGATGATATATAGAATCTATTTTCAGATCAATTTCTGAGGTCCCGGACTGGAAAGCAATCATATCAGAAGGAGCTTGCACAGCATTATTTTCAATTTTTCCGGAAGAGGTTGTATTTTCTTTCTGTCCGGGGTTATCTTTATCTGAAGGCAATGCAATCTTTAAGACTATAGCCACAATAATTACCGCCCAGAATATTCTGCGAAAGTTTCTTGTTCCGGGACTTTCGGTTTTACCTCTTGGACCTCCGCCAAATAACCCTTCCAGCCAGGTAAATTTGCCAAAGCCGTCACCTCTGGAAGTTCCCATCACATCAAGCGAAACACCCAGTTCTACTGCTCTTTCAGGATATTTTTCAATATATTGTAAGTACTTTTCTATTTCTTTTTTATTTCCGGCCATTACTTTTTTAAGATCAAACGGAAGGTTATTCATCCATTCTTCTTCGGTTTGTTTTGGCTGTAAAGCTTCCATTACTTTTTCATCATCTATTTCAACGGTATAGCTTTCAATTTTTTGAGGAATTGAAACTCCGTTCAGCGGTTTTCTGATGTTTTCGTCTATAATACCAGGCTGTTGAATTAATGAAATCCATTCGATTTCTTCAGAGAGTTTTACGAATCCGAATTCAGGATGCATAATCAGAAAACGGGAACCAAGCTGTGCCCAGTCTTCTGTATTTATTTTGGGATAAAAAGTAGTGTTTTCAGGAATGAAAAGCCTGTTGTCTATACATTGAAAGTAAGCATTTCTACCTATTTCCTGCGGAGCATGGTCGTCAAAAACAAGGAAACAACCATAGAGCATATTAGGACTGTTGGCAGGAATTGCATAAGTTCTTACCTGGCTTAAATTAATACCAAGCGTTTCCATTTCCTGAAGCCATACCACAGGTGAAGAGCCTCTGATCAAAAGCCCCTTTTTGGGATAATTATTTTTCGGGAAAGGTTTTATTCTAAGCTCCATAATCCAAAATCTGTTCTATAAACGGTTTTAAAAACCTGTCACACATATCATCCATTGTTCTTACTTTCAGCAAGGCATGTTCCGGAAGATAATATTCTGATCCGCCAAATTCTGTATAGGTTGCCAAAGAGAGAAACCCATGAGCCGTGGAAGGAATAAAAAATTCTTCGATACTTTTGTTACTGCTTCGGAAAGTCAGCATTCCCCGTGAGTCTGTAATAATTTCGCTTCCATCGGGAAATGTAAATTTATTTTTGTTCTGCTCAGCAAAAATTTTAATATCATATTTATTTTTGGAAAAATCCAGTGTGTTTTCTGAAGAACTGTACAATTCATGTCCGGAAATAACCAGATTTTCATATTGATTGATTCCTATTTTGTTAAAATTATTGATAATTCTCAATCCGCTTCCCTTCAGTTTCGCAACTTCAGCTTCAGCTTTTATATTATTTTTTTCAAACTCTTTATCTTTTCCGGTAATAGGTTCTACAGAGATATTTCCCTCCATGTTTATTTTATAGTGGGTAGAATTATCCGGATGATGAAGATAAAAGCTCCGTCCAAAATAAATCAGTTTGTACGACTCCGGAATATTCATCCCTGTAAGATTCTGCTCGGAATATTCTCTTGTATTAAGGTTAAGCTTTGATATTAATTTCTGATCATGCTGATACTGACACAGAATAAAATGCTGCTGCTTGTTTTTTGCAAGGGCAAACTGTCCTTTAGGTTTTATGGAAATGTTATCAAACAGAACTTCACAGCCATGATGTGTTTTATAGTAATCATAGGAATGTTTGTCGTAATAATTATCAGAAAGATAAGTCTTCAATAATTGTTTTTTAGAACTAAGAATGAAAAATTCGCCATCATATAAAAACTTGGCAATCTTATTAACAGGAGTTGGAAATAAGACAGGATAATTTTGCGGAAGATCAGTTTTCTTTCCATTGAAATTATGAACGGACTGTTTTTGCTGTGGCGGATTGGCCCAAAGCTCCTGTAATGGAAGTTTTATTTTCTGAATATGTTTTCTGGTTCCTTTATGATGTTTATAAAAATTAATTTCACCATCTGATGTTGTAGTCACCAGAAACTTAAGCCTGTCTCTGTTCTGATGAACTACCCGCTGCACTTTTTCATCCTCCATATTCTCCTCATGGGTAATGAAGAACACTTCAATATCTTTTTCAGTATGTTCCTGATTAAAAAAATGTTCCAACGCTTCGGAAACTTCCAGAACCGGACTCACCTGATTGAGGTTTTCAACCACTTCCTCTACTTTATTAAGGGAAATAGGAACACCTGCCTGTCCTAGGGCAAAAACTTTACATTCAGAATGTGCTTTCGGATGTTTGATAACAGCAATTGCAGAGGCAAAAGCCAATACTTTCGGTATCCCCCAGTTTCTGAGGGAAGTATCAATGAGAATAATTCTTTCAAAAATATTTTCTTCGGGCGGAATTTCTCTTTGAATATAAAGTGCTTCATTATTGGCTACCCGATTCATGAAAACCTCATCTTCATTGGCAAATTCGGAGAGAAGCATCCTGTGAAAATCACCTTTGTTGGTCATATCAGAAATTCCTCCGATAGGTTGTTCTCCGGGAGAAAGATGGCGCATAGGAATTTTCAGACCGCTCCATATTCTTTTGATGAGGCTTCCTACCTGAAATGTCTTTGGTTCTTCAATTAATTCTTTGATGAAATCTTTATCCGTATCTGCTGTTGTTTCTTCTTCTACCACCTCATCATCCAGCTCAGGCTCGTCGATCAGACCTTTCATTGCATCAATGATGGATTGTACTGTAGGAAATTTTTCATTCAGATCTAATGCACTTAAATCTTTATTTAAAATGAATGAAGCAGCATCTTTCTTTTCTGCGCTGGAAGCCAGCTCATGCGGGCGTTTGTAATAGATTCTTATATTCGCTTCAGAATTCACCGAAGATATTCTGTTATGGCTATTGCTGAATAAGGTCTGCAGCAGTACAATTCTGTTTTGTTTCTGCTTATAAACATTGGGAAGTGATTGGATCTTTTCAAGAAATTCAATTTGTTTTTCCACATTGAATTCTGCGTCTTCTCCACTATAAAACTCAGCGGTATGTCTCAAAGGGCCTGTAAAATCAATATAGCCATCCTGCATAGCATACAAAACCATCAGCAACGCTCCAAAGGGAGGCCATCCCTGTGGTTGAAGTTCTTTGAGAATCTCCATCACATAAGGTCTGTAAGCTATCGCTCCCACTCCCGGAACCGAAAGCAGATTGTTTTCATGATAACCGGAATCACCGGGAACATCTTCATCAGTTTTCCATTCCCAAAAGTAATTCTCATAGGACTGGAAATAGAACTTTAATTCCATTCTCTTGATTTTTCTGTAAGACGGAATGAGCTTATAGATAAAGGACGGAAATCTGTTTCTTTTATTAAAAGATAATTCCCGTTTTCATCCCAAAGTAACCATCCTTCCGGCTCATTATTATATTTCTGCTGTAGCAGCGTACTCAGATTTTTAAATTCAAAATCCAGACCGGCCGGCAGTAAATGTCTGTCTTTTGTCCAATAGGTTTTTCCGGGAAAGCTTAATAATGGAATGCCTATAAACAGGGCTTTATTTCCTAAAACAGTCCATTTTATTTTTTCCAGTTTAAACTTTGGTAATGCTGCTATACTTTCTTTAATATCAGCAATATTGCTTAATAAAGCGATTACGGGCTTCTCTTCATTACTTTCTTTTAATCTTACCCAAATCTGTTCCTGAATTCCAAAATAGTTTTGATTGGAAGGTGGGAAAGTAAGCTGTAATGCCTTGTCTATGGATATCCAAAGTAATGCTGTCCTCATTTTTTTACTCGGAACCAAAGCTTCTTTCCTGAATAAAAGGCCATCACGAAGCTCATACAGGATAAAGTCCGGTAACTGCTGTACTTCCGGAGATTCTGCCTGTTCATCGGTAAAGCCTTTCAGCCAGATTGTTTCTTCATCCAATGCAATCTGAATGTTTTTCCAGTCTCTGATGGAGCCCAGAAAGTCTTCATCGGCACAGGGAAGTTCTGCCCAGAATTCTTTTAAACGCTTTGAAGGATCTTCTGCCATAAGCTTTCAATTTCTTGCTGGATATACTGCTTCTGTTCCGGATTTCTGATCCAGTCACAACGGGTTTGCAGATATCTCAGTTTATCTTTTATTACATTCTGTTCTTCAAAGCTCAGCATTCCGCCATTCCATTTTTCCACAAGAATTGTCACATCTTTCATGACTTCCTCGGGATTGGGAGTTTTGTTGTGCATCGCCTGTGGATGGGAATCCGGATGATCGTCTTTCTCTATGGTCCTGTTGATAATTCCCTCCAGAATTTCAATCTGTTCTTCGGTATCCCAGATATGCTTCAATACCCAGAGGTCAGAAAGCACGGCTTCTTTTCTTCCACAGATCAGGGCACTTGCAGCAATCAGGTTCTGAAGCTTCACGGCTCTACGGTCTGAGATGGCAATTCCTGTATTCCGAAGACTCATAATGGTATTCAGATAAACTTCATAGATTGGTTTAAGATCTATGGTTCGGCACAGGTTCTGAAGCTGTCTGATCTCATCGGCATGAATTTCCGGAATTTCCACTTCTTCCTGGTTCTCCAGTTTTCTTCCGGCTAAAAGCACCTGTTGTAACAGTTCAGGTTTTACATAATCTACATTAATTCTCACCAGAAAACGGTCAAACAATGCGTTCAATGCTTCATCTTCGGGAAGAACGTTACTTGCCCCTACAAACATCAGTGCAGGTAAGTGTTTTGTTTCTTTTCCTCTTTTAAAAATCTTCTCGTTAAGTGCCATCAGAAGGGAATTCAGAATAGCAGAGTTGGCATTGAAAATTTCATCCAGGAAAACCATGGAAGCCTCAGGCATCATTCCTTCCGTATTGGTCAGAAGTTCTCCTTCTTTCAGTTTTCTGATATCAAAAGGTCCGAAGATCTCGTTCGGTTCTGTAAAGCGGGTTAATAAATATTCAAAGTTTTTTCCATCTTTTACGGTTTTTGCCAACGTTCTGACAATCGCCGATTTTGCAGTCCCCGGAGGACCGTACAAAAAAGCATTTTCTCTTGCCAAAAGGCAGATTCCCAACAGATCTACGACATCATTTTTACCTACAAAGGTTTCTTTTACGTAGGTAAGGACTGTATTGAGTTGATTGATATTCTGGTTCATTGATTTAAAAAATTAAAATTTCCACCATTTCTTGTGGGGTTTCTCTTCGTCTTTACTTTCTGCCTGTTCATTTCTTTTGCTAAATGAAAAAGCGAGTCTCTGATAAGGATCTTTGATATCAAAGTACAGTTGCGTTCCGTCATCAAGTGTAAGGATATCCATGATTTTATCTCTATCTTTAACCAGATTTTGGGATACGTCCTGTTTGTTGAGGTGATGCCTTACTAAATCTCTTTCGTCAGAAATTCTTGTAATCATATAGGGAGATTCTTTGGTTCCGTCTCCGGTTTTTTCAAGACACTCAAAAATAATCTGAGCGATTGTCATTTCAATATTCCTTCCTTTTTCATCACCCAATTCCTTGTATGCAAAATATTTATAAATATGGGCTCTCGGGCTTAACAGAATATTGACATTTACATATTGTATAACTTCTTCAAATTTTCCTTCATTGAGTAAATTCTGGATGTTTTCAATGTCTTCGGAATAAGGGTCATATTCCGGATCATTGATTACCAGTTCACGGCATTTCAGAAAGGTTTCTTTAGTAGGGTCAGTTAAAAATTCAAATACTTTCTCATACGTTTTCATTGTTTTCCTCTGTTATAGTTTTTAGTTCTCGCCAGAATGCGTCTTTGTGAATTCCGAATTCGGCTGTTATTAGTTTATTGATGAACGGAATTTCCGCCAGTTTATAATCTTTTTTTTCAACAATTCTTTCCAGATAGAGTTTTCTATAGGTTGTGTCTTTCAATTCTTCCTGCCAATTGATATTTTTCAGATCGAGATCATACCCGATTCCTGAATAATGAAACTGTGTCAGAATATTTTCCAGCATGGCAATTAAAGGATCTTCCGGATCTACAGAGTTTAAAGCAACAATGACTTGTGGTAAAAATCTCAGTGACAGGTCTGCGGATAAGATAGAAGAGATATCCCGATTTCCTTTAAATGCGGGAATAAGATTTTCAATATTTTTCTCTGTGTTTTCTCTGATCAGATAAAGCTGTGCGCTGTGATAGAGAATTTTTGCTGCCCATACGGCAGTTTCCTTATTACAGGTAAGTTGGTCAGATAGAAACTCCAGTCTTTCTTTTTCAAATTCTGTTTCAAAATAATCTCCTGCTTCCGCCTCTTCCTGAGGGGAAATTTGCTGTAAGCTTGAGAAGAGAGTAATACATTCCTCCTTACGAAGCAAAAAGATCGTGTCTAAAAACGGTGACTTGGTTTCCATGATCTAACAAAAATAAAATTATTTCGCTGAGAATAAAATTTTTAAAGTGAAGATTCATGTTAAATATGGAATTCTCTGCTTTTAATTATAATGTTGGAAAACGCAAAGGCGCAAAGATGGTAAGTATTGTTCTTTTAAAGGCGCAGGAAAATCAGAGATTTTCAGCAAGGATAAGAATTAATAATTTGCTTTATTAGGATTATAATTTGTAGTATTAATTTTATCGGAGATAAATCCTTGCGACTTAATACACAGCACTGATTAAGTTTTGCGCCTTTGCGTTTTCCAACCTATTAAGAGATTGCTTCGTCGCTGAAGCTTCCCGTAATGACGGTTTAAGCTACAATTTCAATAATATTGTTTTCCGGGTCAAGGATTACACTTTCATAATAACCGTCTCCGGTGGTACGAGATTCTCCAGCCACTGTGTATCCGTCTTTTCTTAACGTCTCTGTAAGTTCATCTACTTTTTCTTTACTGTCTACTGAAAATGCGAGATGAATGATTCCATACTGTTGGGATTCGTAGGAGTTTTCGGTTTCTCTGATATCTGGTTTGGTCATAATTTCAAGCCTGCAACCATTATCAAAGCTTAAAAAGTAAGACTGAAAATTTTTGACAGGATTGTAATATTTTTCATTGGAAACAGCGCCGAAATATTTCTGATAAAATGCTCTAGATTTTTCAAGGTCTTTAACCCAGATGGCGATATGCTCAATTTTCATTTTTAAAATTTTATTGTTTACTTCTGCAAAACTAGTCTGACTGCTTCCACCATACCTGCTCCGTATTATTCTTTTATTGTTCTGCATTTACCAGATTACTTTTTGAATTATACAAAAGACTTCATATATAATATTATTTAAAACATTTATTGATAACATCTTATATATTCTGTTGATCTGAGAAGGCTTCCCTGTTTCCATTATCGTAATCATGGGGACAATCTAAAAGTTATTATCTTTGCTCCATTCAAAATAACATTATGAGTATTCACATCAGTGCAAAAAAAGGAGAAATTGCCAAAGTAGTATTGCAGCCGGGGGATCCGCTTCGTGCACAGTATATTGCTGAAAATTATTTAGAAAATGCTAAGCTGGTAAGTAAAACCAGAGGAATTTTTTATTATACAGGTCTTTATAAAGGAAAAGAGATCACTGTAGGAGCTAGTGGAATGGGTTTCCCAAGTATCGGGATCTATTCTTTTGAGTTATTTACAGAATATGAAGTAGAGACAATTATCAGAATCGGGACTTGTGGTGCTTACAATACGGATCTTAAACTTTTTGATATTTTAAATATTGAAAATGCTGCCAGCGAAAGTACTTATGCCAAATATGCATGGGGAATTGAAGATGAAATCCTTCCTCACCAGGGAAATATCTTTGGTACCATCAATGAAACGGCTAAAGAATTATCATTAAACGCTAAAGCAATCAACATCCACAGTAGTGATATTTTCTACAGAAAAGATCCTGCGACTCCTGAAATTGCTACAAAATACAACTGCCCTGCTGTAGAAATGGAAGCGTTCGGTTTATTTGCCAATGCTCAGCACCTGGGAAAAAATGCTGCGACTATCCTTACCGTAACGGATATTATCCCTACGCATGAAAAAATCTCTGCTGACGAAAGAGAAAAAGCTTTGAACCCAATGATGGAACTGGCTTTGGAATCAGCAATAAAGAGTCTGTAAAAGTAGAAAGACAAATTTGTTTATAAAAAAAGAGCTTTACTTTATCAGTAGAGCTCTTTTTTATAGTCTGAAAAAATTTCTTGCCGTTTCTGTAGTCTCGTCTGCGACATCGGAAATACTGATCCTCTTCAGATGGGCAATTGTTTGTGCTACATAAGGTAAAAAGGAGGGTTCATTTCGTCTGTTCTGCATTCTGGGCATATTTTTCGGAAGCATAAATGGCGCATCTGTCTCAATCATCATCCGGTCAAGAGGAACATATTTTATAACGTCTTCGAGATGTTTAAATCTTTTCTCATCACTGATAGCTCCGGTAAATCCTAAATAAAATCCTTTGTCCAGATAGGTCTTCGCTTCTTCCAATGTTCCGGTAAAGCAATGTACAACGGCTTCAGGTAATTGGGAAAGGTATTCATCTGTGATGTCATTAAATCTTTTAAATGCGGATCTTTCATGAAGAAAAAGTGGTTTATTGACTTCTATTGCGAGTTCCAGCTGAGCCATATAGCATTTTTCCTGCATAGGTCTGGGAGAAATCCCGATCAAAATCCAATCCGCACTCGCCTACTGAAATTACATGATCCTGTTTTAATAATTTCCTGAGTTCAATGATGCTTTCTTCGTTAAAAGATTTGGCATCGTGAGGATGAATCCCGGCTGTCGAAAATAAAATTTCCGGATATTCTTCTGCAATCTCAGCAGATTCTTTACTTCCTCTCACGCTGGTTCCTGTAAGAATCATATGTTCAACACCATGATCCAAGGCTCGGTTGATAATTTCTTCGTGTTCATTATAGAACTGTTTATTGGTCAGATTAATGCCAATATCAATGTAAGTGTTCATTTTGTTTTATTTTATGATATTTTCTTAGGGAGATAAGCGTGATTCGAACACGCAACCATTCTGTGCAGGAATGATTTTTCCATTTAAACTATTATCTCCATTATTTATATTTGGGAGGTACAGCAGGATTTGAACTTGCAACTCGTCCGTTTCTTAGACGTATTTTTCTCCTTTTAAACTATGTACTCCTGTGAAACGGGCGGGAATTGAACCCGCAGCCTCTGGCGTGGAAGGCCAACGCTCTTCCGTTGAGCTACCGTTTCTATGATGGGAGATAAGCAGGAATCGAACCTGCAACTCATTTCAGCAAAATGTATTTTTCCATTATTACTATTATCTCCGTATGGATTTTACCAGGTATGAACTTTATAATTTTTCAATAAAATTCCACTGAAGTAATTTCCTTTTATTCCTTCTATCACGGGATGCAGAATTCTCGCTGCTCCATCTACTGAATCCAGCGGCGGAATGTACCCCATTTCAAACTGCTTTTTTCTGAGACTTTCTTTCGCTCCTGTAGAAATCCATCCTACGTCTACAGCAGTCATATAGATCTGATCATTTTCAAATTCTTTTGCAGACGTCAGTGTCATCATATTCAGAGCGGCCTTTGTCATATTGGTATGCGGGTGAAAAACCGTTTTATTTTCATAGCTGAAAATTCCTTCTGATGAGGTTACATTGATGATAAATTTTTCTTTAAATACTGAGTTTTTCATTAATGGCTTCAATTCTTTGATCAGGAAATAAGGCGCTATATGATTGATTAGATTTACTTCCACCAGCTCATACATGGAAACTTCTTCCAAAGTAGAATTCCAGCTGGTTTTGTCTCTGTTATCCACAGGCTGTCCAAAACGGGTAAGTTCTACCTGAGTTTCTTCATTTTGGGCATATTCCAGTTTTGCTGTTTCGCTTGAAATTTCTGTCTGATTCGGAATCAGAGTCTGAATATTTTTAAATTCTAACAGTTTTTCTTTTTCACGTTTTATAATCGGAAGATAATATTCATCGGGATATTTTATGGTCTGGGCAGCATTATTGATCAGGATATCCAGCGTATCAAAATTGAATTTATAAAAATTGATAAAATCCTGAATAGCTTTTAGATTTCTTAAATCCAGACCGTAAATCCACAATCTGTCTTTCCAGTTGTCATAATCTGCTTCCTGCTGCATCAATTCCATCGCCAGTGCCGGAAAACGGGTTGTCAAAACCAAATTGGCCCCATTTCTCAATACTTTCAATGCGGTGGCAAAACCTACCTTCACTCTTCCTCCTGTAAGGATTACGTTTCTCCCTGTAAGATCTGCCGTTTCAAAACGTTTTTCATAGTTTTCTTCAGCACAGACAGGACATAATCTGGAATAAAAAGAATGTGCATACTGATAACTCTGGTTACAGCAGTAGCAGTTTTTGGGAATCTGAAGTTTTGTAAGTTGTACTTCTTCTTTTTCATCATCATAAAAATCAGAAACGCCTGCCAATGCCTTCTGCATCAATACAGAGGCAGAATTCACCGCTAGGTCATGAGATTTCATTTCTGAATAATTCCCATGACGGCTTTGTTTTTTGGCACTTTTATGAATTTTTGTAATCAGCCCTGAAAATATTTTATTATCAGGATTCAGGAAAGGGTTTTCTTTCAAGGCATTCAAAACCTTAAGACATGTTTCCCATTCTTCGGTTGAAAATCTTTGGTCTGATTGATTCATAGCTTCTGATTTATGTCTGCAAAACTATAAGTATTCTGCGCAATGTTTTTACGCAGTAAAAAAAGAATGAAAAAAGACTAAAAATATAGGTGAACGCTTACTATAATCTGAGATTTTTTATTTTCCCGCAGTTGGTACAGATTTATTCATTAAGAAATTTTTCCAGAAAGCCGATTAACTTTGTTCCTCCATGGCTCCAGCGGATTCCGTGGCCATCTTTTTCTCTGACTTCAAAAACCAGTTTGTGTTTGTAATGGAAGAAAACATTCCACCAGGTTCTGTTGTCAAGGATATCAAGGATTTTCGCCATTACTTTTTCCTGTTTCTCTTGATTGTTTCCTTTGATTTCTCCCCAGAAGTCGTCATCCATTCTTCCAATATGTTTTTCCCAGGCTCTCTGTGCAATGGTAATTTCACTATTGAAAGGTTCCTGACATGCATTGATCAGCGTTGTTTTCAAGGGTGGAATCCCATTTTCATCACGAATGCTTGCTGAGGTTAATCTTTGTCCTAAGATATTCAGCCAATGTTCAAAAGGAATTGTTTCTAAAAGTTGTGTTTTCACCTCATCTGAATTGTTACTTTCAATAATGGTGATAAATTTTTCAAAGCTTTCTTTCCTGTCAATGATTATTTCTTCATTAAAATAAGGAAGGTGTAACTCTAAATTATTTTGCTTAAATCTACTAATATTTTCCCCCAGAGCTTCCAGATGTTCTTCTGCTAAAACAGCTTTATATCTGCTTTTCCATGTTTCTGAAAACAGAGGAATGTAAGGTTGAAACAAATTCATACTTACTTCGTTTTGATGAGATTAACAGAAAGATTTTCTTCGTGAATCAGATAACCAATCAGATTAAACCATTTTTTACAGTGATCAAGAATCCAGGCATCAGAAGAAATAATAATTTCTGAACTTTCAGCCAGAAATTTATCCGGACTAAACTGCAGATCAGCTTCCCAGTTGAGTTGGTGCTGTTCAGCAAATTCAAGAATAATCTGTTTAATCCGTCCGCTGTTGGAAACCGGCTTGTCAAATATCCAGACAAGCTTCTGAATCTGATTTTTCTTGTAAAAAGCAGCCGTCAATTCTACCGCTCTTACCGTCTGATTGACTCTTTTATAGGTTCCATGAACTCCGGAAAGGTCTCTGAAACAGCCATCCAATCCTTCAAATATATATGCTTCGGAAAGCAGACTTTCCAATAAAATCAGAACATTAAAACCATCAAGGGAAACCGTTTGCCCTTTTAAATCTAAAGTTTCTACATGTTTCGATTCTCTGTTAGAAAGTTGGGAATCTGATGCTGATGCCCCCCTTAAAGCCTGTAGTTGGCGGGTTTTCAATCTATATCGGTTACCAACAAGGTCTGAAGTCGCTTTTTCCGGGTACTCTCTGGTCAGAAGATACCGCATATCCTCAACAGCCAGTTTCAGTTTACTGATCTGTTTCTCTGAACCAAACAAGGTATCATCGCCCGTGTTTTTTCCGCGGTTTCTGTTATTCATACTCAAAAATAGAATTTTTGGTGAATTATTATGGTAAAAAATATGTTTTTATCCAGGAATATTAAAACCACCCCGTCAAAAATTCTTTGAATTTTCGACGCCCCTCCAAAAGAGGGGAATTACGCCGATTAATAGTACTATTGGTTATCAATATGGATATTATTAAATAGAATTCAGCATGAATTATCATTTCTTTCCATGATCTGTTATGTTTTCTACAACAAAAGAGATATTCTGTACAACGTTTTGATATTTATTAGAAATAAGTTTGCAAAGACTTAAAAAATACCCTTATGAATACACTGAAAAAATTATGTTATCTGTCTGTAGCGGCACTGTTGTCAGCATCTTTCGTTGCATGTTCAAGTGATGACAATGAAATTATTATTGAACAGCAGACTCCCTCACAGATACTTTCATCTACTCCATGGGAAACTACCGGAGCTAAAGATAAAAACGGAAATAGTGTAGCACTTACAGATGCCAGCGTGGCCGGATATGTAGGTTTTGCTTACTTCAAGGCAGACGGAAAGTTTGCCATCTATAATCTGACTGATGTATTGAGATCTATGGGAACATGGTCTGTAGATGCGCAGGGAAAAACAAGAACAATTGCCGCATTGAACCCGGATGGGACTGCTATTTTCACCCGTGATGTTGAGATTCTTGTTTTGAACAAAAATGAATTCACGTACAGAATCCGTCCTAATTCAGGTGATCCTTCTGTGTATTATGACATCATCCACACAAGAACTTCTCATATGGAACCCACCAACGGACAGCTTACATTAGCTTCTACTCCATGGGAAACAACCGGTGCGAAAGATAAAAGTGGAAATAATGTTGCATTAAATGATGCCAGTGTTGCCGGATTCGTAGGATATTCTTACTTCAAAGCTAATGGAACTTTTAAAATTTTCGGATTAAACGATGTATTGAGATCGGAAGGTACATGGTCTATTTCTCCTGACGGGAAGAAGAGAACTCTTACCACTCCAACATTTACACGTGTTGTGGATATTCTGGTTCTGAATGAAACAACGTTCACTTACAGAATTACTCCTGATACCAATACACCAGCTGTATTTTACGACATCATTCATACGAAGGTTAACCATAAGGAACCTTTGTAGTGATTATTTTTTTGATAAGAAGGAAGAAACCTGCTCAGTAATGGGCAGGTTTTTATATTTAAACTAAAAGGAATATATGCATTACCAACAGTCCTCCCACCATTTTTTCCAGGTTATGGTTCCCAATTGGTTCAGGTCTACTTTTTCACCAATCATGGGAAGGGTAATGGGGATATTATTTTCTTCTGCATTTTTTGAGGCCAGTTCTAAAGGTTCATACCATGCGTGCTGAGCCAGCTTAAATTTGGAATTGTGGACAGGAATAAAATTATTGGCCTTCAATTCTTTTATTTCTGTGATGAGCTGATCCGGCAAAGTGTGAATGTACGGCCACTTTTCGTTATACTGTCCGTTTTCCATGATGGCCAGATCAAACGGGCCATATTTATCTCCAATTTCTGTAAAATGATTTCCATAACCGCTGTCTCCGCCCAAAAATAGTTTTTTCGTAGGTGTTTTTAAAACAAAGGAAGTCCAGAGTGAGATATTACGGTTCAGTAATCTTCCTGAAAAGTGTCTTGCAGGGGTAAGCGTAATTCTGAAACCTTCCGTGATGTCTATACTTTCCCACCAGTTTTTTTCGATAATTTTGTCAAAATCCCAGCCCCAGTATTCGAAATGCTGGCCCGTACCCAAACCACAAATGACTTTACCAACTTTATCTTTTAATTCCTGAACGGTTTTATAATCGAGATGATCCCAATGGTCATGTGAGATAAGCAGAAAGTCAATCTCCGGCATGTGTTCCGGTTTATAATAATCTGCTCCCTGAAAAGCTTTTATCGAACCCGGCATTGGGGAAGCATTTCCGCTGAAAACGGGATCTATCAGAAATTTTTTGCCATCTACCTGTATGAAATAGGAACTGTGCCCGAACCATACCAAAACATTTTCTTCCGGATGAAGGTTCTTTAGATCTGTTATTACAAATGGGAGTGCCGTTTTTGGCGAAGTATTTTCCACCTTACACAAAGTATGGAAAAGTACTTTGGTCATACTTTCTCCTTCCAGTAAAGAAGGCGTTGTCAATATATTCTGAAATCTCCCATTAAGATAGTTGGGAAGTGTATTAAAATATTCTTTTCTTTTTTCATCGGGAAATTGCCCGAGTTGTTTTTTTAAATTTTTCATTCCCTTTATTTTTTACATTCTGAGCCTTTCTTCTTCAAGGTCCAGTCTTGTTAGATAATGTCTTATATATTCTTCGTCAATATTCGGGTTGCGTCTGTTTTCCTCCCGCAGCCAGATTCTTTGCTGTTCGAGGGTTTCAAAATAGATTGCTTTAGCTTCTTCTGACATCTTATGAATAGAATCTTCTTTATCCTCCTGTTCCCAACGATCCATGAGTTTGCTAAAATATTCATTTTCGCTTCTTCTTTCTTTATAATTTTCATCCAGATATTTAAAAGCTACCCTGCGCATTTCCCTTCTCAGAAAATGTTCAGATTCTTCCTCAGACAAATATCCTCCTCCGGCATCAGATAAATTGAGTTTTTTGATCAAAGCAGGTAATGTAAGCCCCTGGACAATCAAAGTGGCAAGAATTACAATAAAAGTAATGAAGAGAATAAGATCACGATGTGGGAAAGGCTGCCCGTTTTCCATCACTACCGGAATAGATAATGCCGCTGCAAGAGAAACCACTCCGCGCATTCCCGTCCAGCCCATCAGTATTGGAGCTTTCATTCCGGGGTTTCTATCGGCTACATTGATAAAGTTTCTCATAATCAATGTTACAAAAACGGCACCGAAAGAAGAAAGCAAACGAACAATAATCAGTACAACTGTAATCAGCAGCCCATAACCGACAGCATCGGATAGACTTATTCCTTCTTTGTTTAAACCTACCATAATTTCCGGAAGATCCAATCCGATGAGTAAGAATACGATTCCATTGATCAGAAATACAAAACTTTCCCAGACATTGGAACCTTTTAACCTGGATTGTGAAGTTCTGAAAATTTCATGTCTTCTTACGGAAAGGAATAATCCTCCGCTCACTACAGCCAATACTCCCGAAGAATGAACTTCTTCCGCGGCAATGTACATCACATAAGGAGCTACCAGGCTAAGGATAGCATCCATATTAACATCGGTAGGGAATATTTTTTCAATTTTAAGGAATACAAAAGCTAATATGATTCCAATTCCCAGACCTCCGAAGACCATCCATCCAAAACTAGTGGCCGCATCCTGCCATATAAACTGTCCTGTAGCCACCGCTACCATTGCAAACCTGAAAATGATCAACGAGGAAGCATCATTGAACAGGCTTTCCCCTTCTAAAACGGTTGATAGATTTTTAGGAACTTTTACAAATTTTAAAATAGCTCCGGCACTCACAGCATCCGGTGGCGATACAATTCCGCCCAATACAAAGCCTAACGCCAATGAAAATCCGGGAATGTATGAATTTGCTACAAAAGCAACAGTTATTGCGGTAAGAAAAACCACAATGAAGGCAAAACTGGTAATGATTCGCCTCATTTTCCATATTTCCTTCCATGAAACGGCGAAGGCTGCTTCATATAAAAGCGGAGGCAGGAAAATAATAAAAATCAGTTCGGGATCAATTTTTAACACCGGCAGTCCAGGGATAAAACTGATAAGAAGTCCTGCGATAACCAGTATGATAGGATAGGCTACTTTCAGACGATTAGCCAGCATAATGGCCCCGATAATGACAAGGACCAGTCCTAAGTAATAAATAAAATTTTCCACCATTGCTTTTCAATTAATTTTAAATCATGTCTCTGTTTACCAAATAACAAAATTTAAAAGAAAAATAAATATAAGCATAAGATTTTGAGAAGTGAGAATAAATTTAATAGACTGTGAAATTTTTGCCGGATGATGTTTAGTGTAAGTAAATCTGATCTTTAGAAAGCCATTTAACAAGTCCCAGCATAATACACCCCAATATTGAACCTAACAGGATTAATACAGCTAAAGTCTTCGCAAATACTGTCCAATATTCCTTTTTATGAAATGTAAAATCTACAGGATTGATATTGTATGCAGTATAAACGGAAGGATTTATACGCAAATCCGGTCTGAAGTAAACAATTCCCTGAATATATTTTCTCCGTAAAGCATTGAGATTGACAATATAACTGCTGTAACCTGCGTCCACTCCATCAAAATCTATATTTATTACAGAGTCATTGTGTTTTACTTTTAATACATAGATTTTATTTCGGGGGCTAAGATCTACATCATATTCATCTGCAAGGTTATATTTTTCCAGATCATCGTAAAGAATATGGTCTGTTGTACCATTTTTTCTTTCGTAATGAACTCCCTTATCATCAACTATAATCTTTTTAACTTCTCTGTTTCTGACTGTCTTCTGGTAAAGAATAAAACGGTACAAACCAAAACCTAAGGCCGAATAGTACAATATTGATACTACAACAAGTATTGTAACATTTTTACAAATCATAACAGGCAATATCAATAACACTAAAGACATCACCAGTAATAAAAGTGCAGCCGACGTTCGGGTCAGCCAGGTCATGAACCTCCATGATTTAGAAACTAACGGCAAAAAATCTTTTCTTACATCCTCTTGCATCTGTTCAAGATACGAAAAAAATTAAATACTATAAAAGAGCCATAGTGGCACACCATGACTCTTTTTACTAAATTGAAAATAAGATATAATTAAATTGAAACTATGAAATCGTATGTGTTTTTTCTGTCGTTGTATTGTACGTATCGGAGATGACATTGTCTACAAATCTCCATTCTGCCACGGAACTTCCCATTGTAAATTTCACATGCAGATACCCTCTTTTATAGAGATTGGCATAATCAAGATCATCAATCAGTAATGAAAAAGCCTGCGCCAGTTCTATTGCTTTTGTAGGATCAGACGTGATTCCCAGATAGCCTTCCAATCCTGGAGAAGAAACGGAGCTGCACGCCAGTTCGGTTCCGATAAATTTGCCTTGAGCATCAGTTAACTTTCCTAACCACGCATTGTGGGTATCTCCTGCCAATACCACTACATTTTTCCCTGCAAGAAGGGAATACAGCTGTTCTCTTTCTATGAAATATCCATCCCACGCATCTAAATTATACGGCAAAGTAGTTGTGATTCTTGCAATTTCCTGTGGTGTTAATGTCGGATCCTGCTGTTGGTATCTTGTCTTAAGAATAATTAATTGTGTGATAGTATTCTGAAGAGCCTGCATGGTGGCCGGCTGTGCGCTTCCATGTTGTTTTATTTCTGCTAAAATCTGATTCAGTAACATCAGAAGCTCTGCAGGAACCATCATTTTAGTCATTAAAATCTGCTGTCCGAGTACTTTCCATTTTGCAGTATCTCCATTGATCTGAGAACCCAGCCATGACATCTGTTCGTTCCCGATCAGTTTTCTGCTGGTACTCAGAAAATCTGTTTTAAATTGTACCTGATTGAAATTTCCAGCATTATCGAGATAATCAGAATATTCCATTTGTTTATCTCTTGCAATCACCCTCGTGTCCATCATGTAAAGAGAAACGACATTTCCGAAGTTGAAGCTTCTGTAAATTCTCATATCTTTCCCTGTTTTAAGAGGAATGTATTCGCTGTATGCCTGGAAGGCTGCCATTTTTCTTACCTGAAAATCGCCTTCATTAGGCTGATGGTTTTCTGCTCCGGTTTTATAGGTATCATTGGCAAATTCATGGTCATCCCAAACACAAATGAATGGTTTTTTCTGATGAAGAAGCTGAAGGTTTTTGTCACCTCTGTACTGTCTGTAACGTTCTCTGTAATCGCTGAGATTAAGAATTTCCTTAGCCGGCTGATGGGCTCTTCCTAATTGATTGGTATAAGGGTTTGTTCCATATTGTCCCGGAGCATATTCATAGATGTAATCTCCAAGATGTACCACTACATCGGCTTCAGATTTAGCAATCGCCCCATAGACATTGAAAAGTCCTGCAGGAAAATTGGAACATGACACCACAGCCATTTTCACATCATTTACAGCATCTGATTTTGAAGGCAAAGTAAGGGTTTCCCCTGTTACACTTGCTTCTTTAGTTTTGATATTATAGAATCTGTAGTAATATTTTGTATTGGAAGAGATATTCTGCACATCTACGGCTACCGTAAAGTCATTCACTCCAGTAGCATTGGCCTGGCCTCTTCTTACCACTTCTGAAAAGTTGCTGCTTTTACTGATCTCCCATGTAATTTCCGCATCTGTACCCTTAGAATATCTTGTCCAGATGATGATTCCCGTAGCGCTTGGATCAAAGCTTGCTACTCCGGATTCAAATCCTCCGTTTTTAAGATCGTCAGGAGCATTTCCGTTTTCAGTGAAATCATCGCTACAGCTTTCAATTAAAGGGGCAATGAAAATCCCTCCGGCTGCCAATAGTGAATTTTTAAGAAATCTTCTTCTGTTGAATTGGTTGTTGTTTTCCATCATTACTTTTTTTGCAAAGCAACGGTATCTGTGGAAGAAGGCTGTTAACTGAATTTTAAATGTATTTTATGGTTTTTTAAACAAATGTTTAATGTTGTGCATAGGAAATTTAAAAGTATAAAATGTCTCTTTTTAAGAAAATAAGGATGGGAATCTATGTAAATATTTTTAAAAGTTGTTCTGCTTTTTTATTACATTCACCAGGCTAATAATTATGATTAATGATATGACTAAAAAAATCATTCTTTCGCTATTTCTCTTAATAACCGGATATTTTTTCTATAACCCAATGATCATAGCCTTAACAGCTGTGAAAGATCCTGAATCTATTCACTTTAAACCTGATCAGGTATTTAAATTAAAAGATATTCCTGAACTGAAAAGTTCTAAAAATATGGCTGTATATATTACTTTAACTCAGGAAGACCGAAAAAATCTCAGCCCCACAATTCCTAAATGGAAAGTTTTAAAGTCTGACAATACAGCTTTGATACACGATCTGCTTAATTGTAATTTCAGGTATAACAATTCAGATGTCTCAACAATACAAAGTAAAATGTATGTATACTCCGACAATGTATTAGTTTTTGAAAGTGAAATTTCTCTTGATAAAAACAGTTTAGGACTCCAAAACAGAACTACAGGCTGGACAACACCTGTAGATAATAATCATTTGCTTACTATTATAAGTCAGTTTGACAGATATAAATTACCGATTTTGATTCTTAAGTGAATCTTTGATAAATAAAAATTATTTGAATTATGCAGAAAATACGTTCTATACTAAAACTATATGTGTTTTATTTTAATGTGAAATTGATTTCTCAATCTCTTTAATATAAATAGATGGAGTAGTTCCTGTCTTTTTCTTAAACGCAATCGAAAATGCCTGTACGTTATTATAACCTATTTCTTCAGCAATAACCGGTAATTTATAGGAACGAAATTTTTTATCTTTTACCAGCTGATCTAAAGCATAATCAATACGTAAATCATTAAGATAAGTTGTGAAATTTTTACCTTTATGATTGTTGATGATTTCTGACAGATAGCCAGTATTGGTTTTTATATTTTTTGCCAGACTTGTTAATGTAATACCATTTTTTAAAAAATGAAGCTTGTTTTCAAAAGTATCCAAATCCTTTAAAATAGATTGAACAACCTCTTCGGGAAGAGCTTTATTTGTTTTGCTGCCGCTTTCAACTTTTACCGGCTGATATATTTCTATTTGTTTTCCATTTTGATGTTGAATTGTTTCTGGACTTCTTTTTTCAATTAAATGAATTAAATCCTGAGCAATTTTTTGATGCTTTTTCTCTCCTTTTTTAGATTTATAATAAAAATAGGTAAGAAAAAATAATATTAATGTTAAGACACTAACGGAAACATACAAAAATGTTTTTTTGTTTTTTAATTCCTTTATTATATCTTCTTTTTCCTGCAGAAGATTGGGGGTATCATATTTTTGGTGCAACTCTGTTGATAAGTACCGAAATTGTTCATCGAGTTTTTTGTCAACTTTTAGAAAACGGTCAATATAGTAGAGTTGTTTTTCTTTATCGCCACTTTCCCTATAATAATCTATTAGAAAAGTATATACATCTGCCAATTCCGGAAAGGTAATCTCTGTTTTTTTGATATTGGAATCTATTTCAGTGAAATATTTTATCGCCTCTTGCTTATTATTTAATTCATTATAACATTTTCCAAGGCTATATAATACATAATTTTGATTGTTATCATTAATACTTGAAAAGTAAGCATATGCCTTTGTTAGTTCAGCAATAGCTGTCTGATAATTTTTAGTTGCAAGATTGAGCTGACCAGATAAATATAAATATTGATTCATATTATATTTATTCTTTCGCACAAAAGGAGAATTGAGTCCTTCCTGAATAAAAAAACCGGCAGAATCAATTTTATTTATTTTAATATAGCAGTAGACAAGACTTACCCGCATTTGATCATGCTGATATTCATCTGTTATATTTTGGGAGTTCAATAAATGATATCTAAAAATTTTTGCAGCTTCTTTATTTCTTCCCATATAACTATTCAAATAGGCAATATTCATATTTGCATAAGCTATCTGCTTTACATTTTTTTGCTTTTTTGAATACTCTAAACCTAAAATATAATTATCAAGGGCAGCTTTTAAGTTACCATACTTATAATATAGGTTTCCTTTTATGATAAATGTTCTGGCAGGGTATATATCTCCTTTTACATTTTTTGTAATCATGGCCAGACTATCGATATATTTTAACGCCAATGGGAAATCTTCAGTTGAATGCATAAGATTATAACCTTCTGCAATTTCAAGAATATTTTTTTCCTTTTTTGCTTTTGTTAAATAGTATTGAGAAACAGCTCTAGCTTCTAATCTCTTGTTATCTTCATCATAAATGGTAAATTTATTTTTTAACTCTTCATAATTCCATAGTCTTAAACTATCAATTCTGTTTTGAGTAAAAAATAGACTGTAAAGGAAGGTAAATAAAAGTAAAAATATCTGTTTCATTAATTTTTCTATACTCTACAAAAATATTCATTTACCTTTAAAAGGAAATAAAAAAGCACCTACATTTCTGTAAGTGCTTGATTTATTGTGGTCCCACCTGTAATGTCTCCTGTGTATTTATGTGGAGTTAGATGGAACTATATTTACTTTATACCAGCTATTTATAAAAATATTGGAGTTGTATGGAGTGCTGTGGATGTAGATGGGTTTAAGCGTGTTTGAATTATTATCTCAAAACTTATAAAGTATTATCTACGTTATTGGCTAATGTGGAAAAATTTAAAAATATATGATAAAGATTTTTTTTCTTCCCATTATCTGCGTAATTTGAAACATAGTGATTATTATGTGGGCTTAAACATTCTTGGTTAGAATATGTACTTGTAATTTTATCATTAATTTTTTTCATAATATTTTCTACCTCACCGTTAAGAATATGTCCTAACATAACTCCTTCATTATAAGAGTTTGGATCGTATATATTATTTATAAATTTTCCCATACCTGCGTCTTCAACATACTCCTTAATCAAAGTAGTAGCAATTTTTGATCCATGATTATTTTCCGCTAGTAATTTTGCTTCCACTCCAAATTTAAACTTTTCATTACTCTGATTCCAAGTTGTAATTTTTAAATCAAATCGCTTAGCTCTTTTCGGATTTTTTTTTCCCTTTCTTATATCATTCGAATAAACAAAAAATTCAGGAACTATATCAAAAGGAAGTTTTTGTTTATTAATAATATCTTCAATATGTCCACAAATTCCAGCTGTGATTTGTGTCTCGTCTGATAAAAATAATTTTTCACTATCTGTTATATACTGTATATATCCATCTTGGATTAAACTAAAGCAATTATTTAAAATGCTTTGATATAATGCCACAAAAATATCTTCATCAAAAAGATTTTGAAAATTTGATTTTTTATATTGAGAAATATATCCTTTCATTAATTACCTTTGATTTAAAATTTCAATAATTAAATCATCGGCATCACTTAATGCTAATGCTTTAGTCCAAAACCTTTTCTGATTTGGTTTAATGATATAAAAAGAATTGTCTTTCTTTATATCATACTTTATAAATTTCCGGTAATAAATACTCGCACTATATTCCTTAAAAGCATAGTCATTTATCTCCTTTAACACATTTAACAAATCTGATTCTGATTCTGTTATTTGTTCTTTTTTAGATTGCTTATCAAAATAGAATTTTATTACACTCAGTTCATATTTCTGATTTATTTTTTTATAAACTTCTGATTTTAATTTTATGTTGCTTTTTTCAAAATACTGATTAATAATATTCAAATATGCCTCTGCATAGTCTTTCATATCTGCAATACAAATAGATTTCTCAGCACTTATATTTTTATAATTATCCCTAATTACATTACTAAAAACATTTATATTTTGAATTAATGCTAATTCTGTGTCTGATACATTTAAGGCACGATATAAAATATTATCTATTTCTCGCTGAATAGGCTTAATACTCTTTTTAATGTCTAAATCTTCAAACTTTGTACTTTCATATATCCCGATGATATCATCTATCTTTTCAGAAAGTTTTGATACATCATTTTTATCTAAGTAATGTGGAATTACAGGGAACAAGGAAACCTCATTCTTTTGAACTCTGTTTCTATCTAATCCAATGGATGAACTAATTGAAATAAAATAATAAGTTGCAAGTGCTGAATTTAAACATGCTACCATTGCCTTGTGAAATTCAACACTCTCTTTAGGAAATTTAATTCCTTTTGAAGCACTTAAATAAGCACAATCAAAATTAATAAATGAACAACATAAATCTCCATTCTTCGTACCCTCTTTAAACAATATCAAAGGTGAAGAATATAGATCTTTATTATTTGTCCTATGCAACAAGTAATTAGGGTGCTCATCCAATTTTTTAATGGGTACAGGAGTATAATATGGGTTAATGTCATCAACTTCAATAAACTTATGAGTTGCTATATGAGGGTTTCCTTTTTTTTCTGCACTATTATCTTTTATTAAACCCATCCCCTGAATAACTTCTCCCAATTCTTCAAAATAATTAATAGATTTCATTTGATTGAGCCTATTAATAAATTTTAAATCTCGCAATCCCCCATACATAGCAATCTTAAAAATTTTTGTATTTTCTCTAAGAATCTCACTGATAGGAAGGAATTTAATTTCAGATGAATCTATTGCAATTGCTTTTCTATTTTTAATTGCTGTTTTTGTTTTTGGGACAACATATATGACATTTTCTGATAAATCTATTTTATTATCATTTCTATGTTGATATATAATCAGTGCTGCAGCTTGTTTTGCTTTCTCAAAAAGCACATCTCTAACAACTGAAAAATTAACTATTACATTTACTTTATTTTCTTTAAAAAATCTAATTCTATAATCATCTTCTATCCTTGTCGTATTGAATAACACTTTTGCAGAAGAAATAAGAGCAATAGTTGCTTTTTGAGAAATATAAGGAACGTAAGCCAAAAAAGCTTTTACAATGTCTTTTTTTACTTCCCATCCTTTTTTTTCAGCCCAATCTATAATACTATCATTAACATTACTTCTCTTCCATGGTGGATTACCTACGATTAAACTAAAGTCTGTATTAAAAAATGATTCAACAATATCATCCGGAGAGCATTTATAAAAATCCGTTTCTCGAATAAATGTATTCGCTCTTAATAAATTCAATCCATATATTTCGAGATCTCTTTCAACATACTCCCTGTCTTCTTCACCTTTTGTCCAATAAATTAAAGGTTCAAATTTTACCTTGCGTAAAATTTCTCTTGGATTCATATATTGTAAAAAAGTAAGATACAAACTAAAAGCAGTAATTTTTATTGCTTCTGGATGCAACTCAACTCCATAGATATTATCTTTTAACAATTCAAATAATACTTCTTTGTCAAGCTTATCCGTCTTATGGGTAAACTTCCATCTTTCAATAATTCTTTTATATCCCTCTACAAGAAAAATTCCGCTACCACAAGCAGGATCCAAAATCTTAATATTATAATTATGATCCTGTAAACTTGGCATAGGTAAAATTTCGTTATAAACGAATTCTACTAACATTTGAGGAGTATAATAAGCTCCTAAATCTCTTTTGCTTGCCTGATCATTCTCAAGTATCTTATTTTTTTCTATATCTTCTTCACTCATGAATTCCTCATAAATAGCACTTATGAGCTCGATAGGAATATGTTTGAAATCAAATAGCCTGAAAAATGAGAGTTGTCCTTTGTTTAAATCCCTTTCTCCCGTATAACAATCATAAATAACATTTAGAATGCTTGGATTAGCTTTTACTGCATTTATTTCCTTTTCAGTTATAGGAAATAAATCCCCATTAAATTTGGTTTTCAAAAAGCTGAAAAGTTTATAAGTTTCTTCCGGATAACTTTTCAATAATTCAAAAAAATCCTCTTCCACACCCGTTTCCAAACGAATATCTTCTTTTGTTAAGATATTTCTATGCTCTAAATAAAGTGTAAATAAACTCCTTCCTAGTAAATCATGTATTGTACTAAAATCTAATCCAAACTTATTGTACAGAATATTCCTTGCAGCTCTTAGCTGTTCAATAAGTTTTCTATCAACTCTTTCACTCGTTTTTACTTTAAGAGACTTTCCTATAACTTCCTCACTATCTAATTTAGATTGACTAAGTATTTCTGCCAATTGATTTAAATTCTCTTCTGAGTTTTCAAATTCCTTTAATATAATATTATCAATACTACCTTTTGGTGGTTTAGCAAAATTGTCTATAATTTTAATATCCTTAGGTGTGATAATTAAAGACAGAGGAGTTCTTCCCTCATTCCAAAAACGATTGTGAAGTTTAATTACTTCTTCTGGGTTATAATTGTTTAATTGTTTAATATAAAGAATAGGAGCTATATCATTAAAATAAATAGCATCGGGCTCAGTATTGGATTCATCATCATTATTAAAAGCATTCTTAGCCAAAAAATATTTAAAAGCTGATCTACTATCAAGTGGTTCAGTTAAATCTTCCTTTGTAGTTAAGCCATTAACCCAACCAAATTTGGTTGTAATTGTTAGCAATATATTACTTTTAGTTTGCGACATAAATATTCCCCCTTAATATATGCAAAAATATGCAAAATAATTGTTCGTTTTTAATTTGAATTTAATCTATGCAGACGCAACCCCCTATAGCCACGATAAATTATCATTTCTAAGGATCATTAATTTATTACACATCTCGATAGAATTAAAAAGTATGAACAAAGCTAAATTAATAATACGTCAAAACTTGACGTATTATATTGTAATTGATCATTTATTTACTTCATACATTTCAATTCATTCTCCACTAGTATTTTCCCTTTCCCAATCTAATATTGATCTAGGATAATTTTGATTCTCTCCAAACTTATAAATTTCATTTTCGATCCTATATCCAATGTACAAAATATCATTTTTTAAATCAACTACAATCATAAAGTTAGTCATATCACAATTATGCTGTTCACAACCAGAAGCTTCAAATACATTATTTTCAACTCCTATTCCTCCTTCAACTGCCCATGTTTGATTCATATATTGATACCTTTCTTTCCCAATAAGTTGGATTAATCTATTTTTGAGAATTGTATTATTTAAAAGTTTTACACTACTTGGATATTTCCCTTTATACCTCGATAAAAAGCTTAAAGATGTATTTTTAGATGTTTTCTGTGAAATTGAAGAATTTCCCTTTTCTACTCTATCTTTTAGCTTCATTAAAGAAAAGGAAATCATCCCTTTATTTAAATTTGGTATTGTTTTACCAATTAATACCTGAAACCCCTTTTCCTCTGATACGGAAGTAAATATGCCTAAGTAGTCATCTGTCTTTGCTTCATCTATTTTGTAACTTGAATCTTTACCAATATCCTCAACAATAAATTTTCCTCCCATTACACTATCATTCCATCCAATATATTCTAACTTATCTGCTTTGAATATCAAATTAACAACAAAGGTATATGTGGAATTCTTCTTTATATATGTAGCCCCTCCAGATTTCAAATCCTTAGATTTTAAAGTATAACCTTCGCCGATTACAACTTCTTCAACTTTATTTTGCGGTAATTTAAATAACTGTTCTATATTTCCAAAGTTGGTAAATTCCTGCCCAAACACAAAAAAGCTTATTTGCACAAAAAATAGTACTGTAATCTTATTGAGAATTTTTGTTTTCATAATTTCTAAGTGGTGTAATTTATAATGTATTTTTGTTTATCCCTTATGGCTTTCCGTAATATTATTTTAGCAAATCCCATTGCTTGGTGATGTCTACAGTATCTGTAAAAGTATTTTTGGTATGGTTGAGGAGATCCTCTGTACTAAAATCAAATATTGCTACTACTTTTTTGATTTTATATTCTTTGTAATGAGCAGGGATAAAGTCGGAATCTAAACCTCCGTGATCGTCTATTTTTCTGACTTCATTGGGTTTCCATACTTTTTCAGTATCTCCAAAACCAGTCATGAGTCCACTATCATAATCTCTTTCAGTAATAATGCTTCCATTTTCCAGCTCAAGTTGAACCTCTAAAGTGGTGTAGACATCATCGTAAATATTGGTAGAATTATTTTGGGCTTCTCCTGTGAATTTGTATTTGTAAGAATCTCCGTGTCTTTCAAAACTACTCTTAATAGTCTTGGTAATTTTAAACGGGCTATTTTGGATAGACTGTGAATCGTTCCCTTTGGAATTACAGGAAAGAAGATTTAATACAATCAGCAGAACAAAAGATTGTGTAGTTGTTTTTCTCATAATTGTTTGTAACTTTTAATTTGCTACAAATATCTGTAAAAAATACAAACACTCGTATATATACGAGTGAATATTTTTACAGCAATTGCTCTCTTTGCTCTAAATGTATAGAATGGAAGAGAATTCACTTTTAGAGCCTATTGAACAATATGTTATTGATGTAGTTAGAAAAATGAGATTGGAAAAAAAGATTTCTCAGAAAGAACTTGCTTATTCTTTGGATTTATCCATAGGATTTATTGGAGATGTGGAAAGCTATAAATCAAGAGCAAAGTATAATCTTTCTCATATTAATAGACTTGCAGAAATATTTGAATGCTCACCTAAAGATTTTCTTCCCGAGCAACATATAGAAAATAAAACAGAAAAGAAATAAGCAATATATTCGGTTCAAAAATCGTTTATCGTTTCAATTTGGATGTTTGATGTCAAAAATAATTTAAATCTATCTACTTTGTTAAAAACTTTGTTACATTAAAAATATACCTCAAAGCACCAGTTTTGAACTTCAATTTATTTTTTATCAAAACGACAGGTAATGATCCTTCTTTGATGGGTGTAGTATCCACTTACAATTTCATATTTTTTAAATAGACCTTTTTCATTCAAAGATTTTGTCCACTTTGAGATACTTTCAATACTTACACTCAGGCGATTTGCAGTGCATTCTCTTTTTGCAAAATATTCTTTTTCCCCTTTACTGATTGAATTATATTCACCCCAAAGTAGTTTTTCTCCTTTATTTAAAGTTTCATTAGAGTAAACCTCAAAAGGAATTTTGATATTTCTTTGATCTATATTCTTAGTGTTTTTGTGACTTTCTTCTAATTTTTCAGCAGCTTTATAATGGTCAGTGAGGAAATATTTTCTTCCTTCTTTAGTCAAATATCCCTTTTTAATAAGATTTTTTCTGCAATTTCCAACAATATTGGGGTGTATATTGAACAGTTCTGCTACATTTTTATTTGTTATTTGATTGAATCCAAGCTTCTTTTTCAGGGAAAAATCCAGTCCTAATAATAATTTTTCGTTGAGTGATAACTCCGAATTTGATAGAATCTCAAAAGGAACTTCTATGGTTAATTTATTCATTTTATCCTCTGTAAAAGGATCTACTAACTCATTATCTTTTCTGATATATTTTTTCATTGGACTGCTCTCTAATTTTATTACTACTATTTCTTTAGGACTGCTCCTTAGTTTTCCTCTTCATATTTCCTGTCTTTTACACCCTATTATGGACCACGAAAAGAAGTTGACTACTGTTATGTCCTCTTTTTATTTTGTACCACTCAATTTCTCTGTTAGAATCAGGAGGTATCATTAGCTCCTTCCAGATAAAACGACTACCACGACTATATTTTTCAGGGAGTAACAGTAATTCTTTATCACCAATTATGCACTTCAATTTACCTAATTTTGCATTTCAATATCATCAAATTTGCATTTCATTATTACCAAAAATGCATTTCAAAACCACCAATCTTGCACTTATATTTAAAGACATAATTAAAGACTTCAATTAAGAACTTTAATTAAAGAGATAGCCTGAAGCGGTAAACCGCTTCGCTTTCTTTTTTAAAAGGACATTTATCAATCATCATTTAATAATCCTTTGAATAAATTAAAATTATCCTTTAAAGCTGAAATAGTAATTCATCTTGATCCATTATAAATCAATGAGAAATTTAAAAAATAAAATATTAGGAACGATTTTGAGGAATGTTCTCCACTCGGAAATTTTCAATTGGGAATCTATATCAACTTAAGTTATTAATCAAGTAGAACATCTCCGAAAACATTTACTACAAAGAAAATTTCATGATTTATTGCTTCGATTTTTAAACACATGGAATTACAGCTAATTCCTGTTGTATCATCAAAAATTATTGAGGGACTTCGCCATGTTAAATGCTAAAATGTTTGCAAACGATATTTAACAAGAGGTTATGTCGTATTTCTTTCTAAGTGTAATGTTTACATTAAATTAATGATAAACAAATAAACCCACGTTTCTTTGAGTGCCTTCCTCTGTAATAAAAAGACACTGAAAGAAACTTTTATTTCTGATTATGTCTTTTATAGTTCAACAAATAATTTTTGAACTCAATTAAACTTTCATCGTAGCGATTTAAGTATATCCCAAAATTAATCTTCCCAATCAAATAATCAATATAGTTGTTTTTAACTATATTTCTTTTTGCAAGATGATTCTCCAATCCATATTTTTTAATATAGTAATACTCTTGTCTTAGGCTTTTTCTTTGGTCTTTTGATAATTGGATTTTTTCATTAACAACAACACCTGTTACGATTTGCCTTTGTGTATTAAGCATCAACCTTTTCTTATCCATATTTAAGGCTAACCCCTTCGCATGTAATTGCGTTGATACAAATTCAATAATTTCTTTTTCATCAAAATCACCAGAAAATGTCATATCATCGGCATATCTTGTATAATTAATTTTTTTTGATTTTGTATATTCAGACACTTTATTATCGAAATCAAGCATATAAATATTCGATAAATACGGACTAGTAGGAGCCCCTTGAGGTAAATGTTCCTCAAGACAACATATTTTAGCCAGATATTTAGATAATGTTGTAGAATAGCCTCTATCTAAAAAAATTTTTTGTACGCAATTGAAATCAATGTTTGTAAAAAAATCTTCAATATCAAGATTCAATACTTTACTTTTATTCCTGTGAAACCTTAGATTCTGCTTTAGATCTCTACCTTTAATATATGCTTTAGCGTATGGACTAATTTCAATTCTAGATAAAATATTATTTAATATCCAATATTGTATAATCTTTAGATTCGGTAAAGGCTCATTTATAACCCTAAAACCTCCTCTCTTTTTTTTAACATTAAAAGTTCTATAATAAGCAAAAGAATGCTTTGAAACAACAGCAGATTGAATAAGATAATTTTTCTTTACACCAGTTAATTTACTTAAATGTGTAAGGTTATAAATTATGGGTAAGTCATTCTTATTTAGCTTTTCAGCATAATCTAGACACACATCGATAGTAGTAGCCGAGTACCCTAAATTTTGTGCTTCTAATATAAATTTATGCTTATAACTAATAAAATCCATATTTTAATAATCTCAAAGGGACCAAATAAATTGGTCCCATATTTTGGAAGGCCGATTCAAAAGGGACGACTCTGGAGGATCTTTTGAATCGGAACTGCTCGGAAGTCAAATTCCCTATAATGGTATCCGAAATCAGATACCAAAACAAATCTAAATATAATTATTTAATCTGGCAACTCATCAAGTGAAGGAACAAAAAAACTTTCATCTTTATTATCTTTAATAAAAGCAGATAACAACGGGGAAATTAAATTTTCAAGCTTCGAATATTCAAGTCTTTTAGATAACTCATCTTTAAGAACCATTCCCTTATCTGTAATTACTATTTTATTTTCAGAAAAAATAGCATTCCCCAAACTAATTTCCTCTTTTATTAATTCAGAAACTTGAGTATAAGAATACCCTAACTCAACTAATTGTTCTATATTTCCGTTATTTTCAAGGATTAATAGCAACAAATATTTAACTCGATCATCCATCTATAGTTTAGTTTTATTAAAATTTTTATACACCTTACTTCTAGGAAACGGAGCTGGATAACTCTTAGTCTCATACCAAAAAACAGGAAATGTATTATTGGGCGATTTATTAAGAATACATATTAATGCTTCACTATCTCCATATCCAAAATAATCATTTTTAATTTTTAAAGCTTCGCACATTGTTGCTATTTTATCTCTTTTTTCCTTAAGAATATCATCAGAAAAATTATCTACTAAATATTTTCCTCTTTCAATTTTAGAAATAATTCGCACTCCAAATTCCTCCTTAACTCTATTAATCCCATGAAATTGAGCAGCTATTGACAATATCAATACATTCTTTTTATTAAATTTTTCATACTTCAAATAAAAATTCAAAACATCTTTAGCTGTATCTCCAGTTCCAACATAATCATCAACCAATATAATAAGATCTTTATTACTAAACTGCTCCTTAAATTTTGAATATGATTTAGGAAAAATAAACTTCTCAGCTCCAAACAGTTCTCTATATTCAATTTCAAATAAAGACAATAGACGTTCTCCACTTTTCCTTTCTGGCCTCTCTTTATATGTTTTTTTATTTGTGCCTAAAACCCTATAAATCCAGTTAAAAATTTTATATCTGCTTTTATTCTCATAAATAGGGATTTGTTCTATAAGTGGCATAAAATAAATCTTTCTAAACTTATTTATATAATCATGGTCAATAAGATTATATGAATCTTTTATTCGCTGAATAATATCATTAAAAGTTATATTCTCAAAGTTATCAGTTAAATCAAAAAATAAATCTCTTGTATCCGTGGGCAACAATGAAAGCCTATTAAGATAATTTTCATATAAAGAGATTTTTTCATTCTCTTTTTTTTCCCATCCTTTTTTGTTGAAAATTTCCTCAACTCTCAAACTTTCTAAAGCCGTAACAACTTTTTTTGCCATTATTTATATAGTAATTCTCAAAAATAAAAAACTTCTACACAAGTCAAAATATTCACGAAAACATTTTAAGAAATGGTCCTGTAAAAAGAGCTATCAGTCCTACAATAACATCTAATACATTCTTGCTAATATACTTTTCAGTAAACTTTATAAATAAAGCTGTAACAATAATACAACCATATAAGATATAATAAATCGGAAAAGCAATAACAACAGCCCCAAAATAAATAAAAGCTAAAACGCCTGCCAGCCATAACAATTGAAAATAAAATATTCCTATTTTATCTATTAGAAACTTAAATGGTATGAATATATCATTAATATTTATATTAGGATCAAGCGGATATTTTTCTATGTAATAAAATATTAATGGTGAAAACAAAACACCTAACATTGGAAGATTAAAAAAATATTCTTTCAGAGTTTTATTATGATATTGAATCCATTTAATTGAGAAACTTAAAAGCATTGAAATAACAGTTATAGGAGCAATAATACTAATAAACATTTTTTCAATATCCTTTGGCAGTAACATTGTAACAAATATCATTAACAGACTATAAAAAATAATTTTATTACTCAATTTCAATAATCTTACAAAAAGATGTTTGGGTTCTTGGTTCTTATACGAATTTAAGATCTCATTTACCCAATTAGCCGAAACATCTAAATATTTCTTGAGAGGTTCATTTTCAACATATTTCCTTGCAAATAAATATACAGCTGCAATAAATCCTATGATATACATTCAATAACTTTTAATAAAAATCAATATACAAAAAAACCTACTATTTAAAGTAGGTTCTAAATCTATTCATTACAAACAAAACTATCATGCAGATTTACTAAAATATTCTTTCAGCAATTCTGCATTTTCATCCTGTGATATCTTGATATAGCTATTAAATGCTTTTTCAGTCCTATGCCCTGTGATATTCATAATTACCCGTGTAGGAACACCCCTTTTGAACATATTCGTTGCAAATGATCTCCTAGCAGTATGAGTACAAATCATCTGATATTTTAAGAGGTTATCTTCAATCCTTTCTTTACCTTTATTTCTAATTTTTAGGATCTTATCATTAATTTTTGCCATTTCCCCTAAATCTTTCAGATTCCTATTCATTGTCTGATTAGATACAGATTTCGGAAGATTGTTCGGATTATCTTTGTACTTATCCATGATCTCCCTCACTGCCGGAAGAATCGGAATATTTACCCATTCACTCGTTTTTATAGTTTTGATCCTAAGAATATCACCAACAATATGTTCCTGCTTCACTTGGCTGAAATCACTAAACCTCAACCCTGTATAACAGCCAAATACAAATAAGTCTCTTGTCCTTTCCATTGTTTTATCATTACTTAAATCCAATTTTAAGAGTTTTGAAATCTCATCTTCACTGAGATAAATATTGTTAACATCTTCTCTTACAGTTTTAAAATTTTTGTGTTGATAGCCTGTAAAAGTATTATAACCGTCCTCAGTTGCAGAGTTTAATATTGCTTTAAGGTTTTTGATGATTTTCCCGAAGCCGTTATTTGTTAAGCCTTCAATTCCTGTATAAAAATCCATGAAATCATAATAGAAATCAATATCAATGTTCATCCAGTCTAACTTACTTCTGCTGTAGTCTTGATAATCTTCAAGTTTATGCAAAGCAGTACGATAGCTTTTAATAGTACTCGCTGTAAGACGATTCTTGCCATTTTCTAAGTATTTTTCAGCATATTCAAAGAAAGTATATTGCTTCTTTTTCTCCGTTCCATTCTTGTTAGAGCTATAAATAGATTTCACGTAATCTGTGGTCGGATCATCTCCTTTAATCAGCATTTCATTAACAATATCTTCTACTTTCTGACGGATTCCTTTAATGTAAATATTAAACCTGTCGGAACCAGGATAACTTCTTTTTACCATTTGTGTTCTTTCATCCCAATATTTTTCATCAATATTCTTATGAGTTGAAAAATGAGTTGTTTTCTTTTTATGAGTATACCTCAGCATCAGAAGGGATTCAGGACTTTTCTTTTTCTTCTGATAATCAAGCTTACTCAGGATAAATTTAAATGTTGCCATTATTTTAATTTTTTAGATTGCTAACTGTGAATCTTACGACATAGTTATGTTGTAGTAACTTTAGCCCTAAATCCTAATGTGCTACAACGGTTAGGGCTAAAATTATTATTAGAATGGTAAAAAGTCATATTCCTCTTCCAAGTTCTGAATTGCTTTTCTTCTCTTGCTTTTTTGGGAAGAAGACAAAGGGCTCTCATCAATTACATCCATTAGTTGCTTAAATATTGATATATTTTCAGGATGATGATTCTCAATATTTTTCAATGCTGTATAAATAATATTTATCAAATCATACTTTACGGGTTCTACTTTTTTCTCGTAAGGTAGAACCAATTGATTTTTTAATTTAGTAAGCATTCTTTTAAGTTGAACTAAAGCTGAATTTTGAGCTGGTTCTACAAGTAGAGTTTCGAACAGCAATTTACTTTTGAAAATTATCTCAGGTTTTTTAACTTTTATTTCATATTTGATAATATGTTCGTTAATAAAACGTTCAGCAGTGTAAGTTCTTTTTTGCTTCGCATTTTCAACAGCATCATATATTTTGAAGCAAATACCTTGTTTTTTATCTTCAAACATCTTCATATAGGATTTTGAATAAATAAGATCATGATTATGCATCCTCAAAATTTTCTTCAGAAATTCTTCAGTACTTATTTCTGAGTTACAGTACCGTCCGTACTCAAGTTCAATGACTTCTGATTTTCTAATATCTATCCCGAGAATCTTTTTAATGATAACATTAAAATCCTGCAATTCTTCATTTTCTACTGTATGGTAATTATGTCCGAATAAAAAATATGGAATGCTGAGGTTAATCAGAACCTCTCCAGAGCTCTTAACATAAAGAGAGAAGTTTTTGTAATTTGGATTAACTTTCTCAATTAATGTATACTGGTTACGTAAAGTAGGATGATCAATAAGGTTATCCCAGTTCAAATTTAATGCTTCTTGTCCATCTACCTTTATAGATATAAAGTCTACCTGCGTTTTGTATAAATTATTGTGGTTCATGATATTTTATTTAATTGTTAATATTATTAATGGGCAACTGCCCAATTAGCCCCTTTACCAAGCTCTATTGTAAGAGGTATAGAAAGTTTTACGACATTCTCCATCTCATATTTTATAAGTTTTTCTACGATTTCCACTTCATTTTCGGGAACTTCGAACAGCAACTCATCATGAATTTGAAGGATCATTTTAGACTTCAAACCTTTCTCTGCAATGGCTTTATCACAGTTCACCATTGCCATTTTAATAATATCGGCTGCACTTCCCTGTACAGGAGAGTTCATTGCAAGGCGTTTCCCTTTTTCACGAATTGCCATATCGTTAGAAACGAGCTGAGGAATTGGTCTGGTTCTTCCGAATAGAGTTCTGGAATAACCATGATGATCTGCATAATCTACTAATCCTTCCAAGCAGGATTTTACCCCTTTAAACTGAGCAAAATAATCTGACATCATTTTTTCAGCATCTTCCTTAGAATGATGTTTCTTTGTAATTGCTGTAAGAGATTCCGCTAAACCTACCGCTGACATTCCGTAGATTAGTCCAAAGTTGATTGTTTTGGCAATTTTCCTTTGTTCCTCCGTTACTTCTGAAATTTTACTGCAATTGAACACTTTAGAAGCGGTCAATCTGTGAATATCTATATCATTATTATAGGCTTTCAATAAATATTCATCTTGACTCATTTCTGCCATTACCCTCAGCTCGATCTGTGAGTAATCCGCACCAATCAGCACACATCCTTTTTCAGCAATAAAAACTTCTCTGAACTTGGAAGCGATAATTTTAAGTTCATCAATTTCGTTGTCCTTGTCCTTTAATTTTACATTAGGAATATTCTGTAAATTCGGATTACTACAGCTAAATCGTCCTGTTGCCGTTCCTATCTGATTTAAGTTACAATGAAGCCTCTTTGTTTTTGGGTGAGCTTCTTTCAATTGATTACAGAAACTTAACAAAGTGTTGATTTTCCTGTAATCCAAGATGAGGGATATTATTTCGTGGTCGTCTTTAAGTTTTGCCAAGTGCGATTTATCAACAGAAATCAATCCTGATTTACCTTTGGAAGTAACTTTCGGTTGAAGTTCCAACGTTTCAAAAAGCAGAGTACTCAGCTGTTCATTGCTGTTAAGGTTGATTTCCGTTCCTGCAACCTCCATTATTTTTTCGGTGGTCGTATGTAGTCGGTTCAATAGCTGATGTTCTAAACCGTTTAATTTTTTGATGTCTATTTTTACACCATTGAGTTCGATTTTAACGAGAACATTAATTAATTGATGTTCTAATGTATTGATTGCTATATCCATTTTAGTTGTGATTTAATGTTGATTTAAATAATGATACAATTGCAGGGTTAGATCTGCATCTTCACAGGCATATTTCGTAAGCTCTTCTTTCGGAACCTCAGTAATATCCCTGCCTTTCCTCATTTCTTCAAAGGAAATCTGATGATAATGGAGGTGGAACTCTGAAATTTCCTTTAATCCGTGGGTTTTACGATTGGGATCCAAGAGATAATCTAAAATCATCGTATCCCTGATTTCACCTTTAATTTCAATCCCGTACTGATGAAAAAATTTTAAATCAAACTTCGCGTTATGAAAGACTTTTGTAATCGTTTCATCTTCGAGTATCGGTAAAATTGGTTGTAAGAATTCTTTAGCTTTGGCTTTATTTTTATAAAAAGGGAGAACAATGTTAAATCCCTTTCCTTTTTCACCAGATATAGCGACACTCACTATATGGTGTGTAAATGGGTCTAATCCTGTAGTCTCCAAGTCTATGACAAGGATCTTTTGTTTTATTATTACTTTTGCCATTGTTTAAATTTTAATTGTTAATTTTTGGTGCTATTATCAGTACTGAAAAATTTCTGTAAATGATTGACTAATCGTGTCATTTTATTAGGAGTATCAACGGTTTTGTAGTCAGTCTTAACATCATTGATCGTTAAAAGCAACTGTTCATCAGGCTTTGCGGTAATGATTTCAACAAATACCTTAGTATTACTCGGAGTTTCTACATAGCCTATACCTTTATATTCCAGATATTTTTTAAGCCTTATGGTAAATCCTCTCAAACTCAGCTGATACCGTGATCCTATTGATTCTTTCCTGAATTCAGCAAATAATTCTTTTTTATGAAGCTTGGTTTTGGTCAGTAATATCTGATCTAAAAATTCCATCAGTTCCAGTCCAACCTCGCTAATAAGTTTTCTTAACTCTAAGTTGATAGGAGGTGCTTTTATCAAACCTTTTTCAAGGTACAGTTTAACGCAGTGTAGCATATAGTGGTCAAACCCTAACCATTGATTCTCGTTCCACTCATCAAAGAAGTGATGTCCGAAGTCATCGTAAACTGTTAAATCTTTTCCGTAGTGAGTTGACAGTTCAATTTCATGTTTCCTCCTTTCTGTACTGTTTCCTGCCGGAGATTTTACATAGTAGTTGCTTGTGATAATCATTTTCGGACCATACGCAAATGCGATAAAAATATCATGCTTGTACTTCCTGCTTATGGTAAACCCGTCTGTTATTCTGCCAAAGAATCCCTCAAAATTTTGATTTTCTTTAATATCATTAATGGCTACAATACTGGTGAAAGGCGTTACCCTTTGGAATGCAAAACCGGAACTGCTGGAAAAATCTTTTCCTGAAATATTGCACAGAAACCTCATATAGCTTAAGCCTCTTACCAACAAGGATTTTCCTGTTCCTCCTTCTATCAGTCCGATCTCATTAACAATACTATCAAGCAGTATCACCGCCTTTGCCAATGCAGGATTTTGGAATGTATGAAGCATATAGCCAATCATTACCTCGAATGAAAGAATTCTCTCTTCTATATTTCCCGCAACGTTGTGTATAAACGCTCTAAATGGAATAAACTCTTCCAAACAAGGCTCATTATAACTAAAACCCCTCTGAATGATCTGATCGTAAAAAACATGATGTTCTAAATCCTCATAATCTACAGTTTCGAGAGTTTTTGTCTGTACTTTTACCACTGTATTTTGGTAGCAGAAATAGCTTATTTCCTGTGTATCCCTTAGTGGTTTAAGCTCTTCATATCGCAAAAACGATAATGTTGCATCTTCTGAAATCTGCCGTGCTTTATTGATCCAAGCATTTTTGATTTCATATTTGGTTACTCCGTACTCGAGTTCTGATTCCTGATCAAAATTCTCGTCAAGATATTCGAGTGCTGTCTGTATGATGTCCGATTTACTGACGATCCCTACAATATTATTCTGTATTCTGACAAGATGCTCAACTTCAAAGATTTTAGTTCTTCTGAATCCCAAATCTTCGGCATAACCTATATATCCGTAAGTATCAAACCTCACCTTACCTTTATCAGTAACCTCAAACGGAATTTCTATTTTTCCTTTGTTTCCCATTTTATTTCTTTACTTTTTGGGGTTAGACTTTAAAAATTCCTCCACCTCAGAAAGCTTATACCGAACATTCTTACCGATCGCATAAGAAGGGAAATTGGAATTAGCTTTCTTAAAGTTGTGGAAGTGTGAAATTGAGATCTGAAGATGTTCGCACAACTGTTTATCTGTTAAAAATTTCTCTGAACCTGTTGGCACCCCTGCAGCTATGCCTTGCTCCGTCAGCAGAGATAGTACTCTCCCTGCTATCCGAATCTCCAGTTCCGAAAAGACTTTTATCAAATGGTATGTTAGTGCGTTGTTATCCATGCTTTGTCTCAACTTGACAAAGCAAAATTATAAGGAACAATAAGGGAATTTAAGAACGCGTAAATTCTTATATGGATAGATTTAAATTTTACGCTTTTTTGAGATTTTTAATTCGTGTTGTAAGAAAATGGTCTAGTGATAAAGAAGGATTTGTGATAAGAGATTTGTCATAAGCGTTTCTAATATGAGGGAAAGCGTTGTATAATGCTTTCATAAAATGTATTCGAGTAACTTTAGTATACCGTAATTTTTTAGGAATAAATCTCTTTCGTACAACTGTTGCATTGGCTAATCTCTCTTCAATTTTGGAATTAATTTTATCAATATACTTTGCCTTCATACGTTCTAGAATATCCTCTTTATATTGATTAGTAATAATTTTGAAAGCTTGTTCTAATAAAGATTTCTGATCTACTCTTAGATACAGTAATTTTAATTCAGTAATATTTCCAGTAAATTCGAAAGTATTAAAGTACAGTTTTTCTATAGAGCCTGAATCTAAAGAATCTTTTAATGTTTTAAAGAAAAAATTTTTAAAATTCTCTCGATGTTCGTGACTTACATACAACGGTATTTTCTGATATGTTCTAAAGTCTCCGTTATCTTCTTCGAAAATCGGAATTGTTTTTTCAATAATATACTTATTCTCATCATCTATTGTTTGTTTTAAATTTAAAAATTCTTTTTCAACTGTCTTTAACTTCTGGTCGTTAGTAATCTTTCTGAGAGATTTGGCATTGTTATCTATCAGTGTTAAATAGTCAACGGTAACATCAATCCCATTGTTAGAGGCAATGTTATTCATCCATTGATTTAAGAAGCTATCATTATTATCCGAAAAATACTCAGATGCATACAAGTATAAAAAATATCTCTCTTGAAAAGTAAATTTCTCCATGTTATCTTTAAAGTATTGAGGATTTAGGCTTTCCTCCTCCAAAAAGTAATCTAAAAATGTAAAAATTTTGATAACTGATTTAATAGATATTTGAGATAACTGATGTTTAGACATATAAACAAGACTTTTAGAAGGAACTAATATAAAAATATTCGAGGATATATAAAGATTTTGGAAGATTGACGAAAATGGAAATTTTCTCAATCTCTTTAGGCAAAGGCAATACAGATATAAAGCAGGAGAATAACTTCTGTAATTTTGAAATCACAAAGTCATTTTAATTTTTATTTTAAAATAGAACCATATTCTTGCAAAGTCAATCCAGCAAGGCTTTTCCGAGAAAGTTTAAGCGTATATTTCAGCGTTGTGATTTTGGGAAATAAAAAAGCCCCATAAATAGGGGCTTGTCGAGTTTTTGTAGTGGTCCCACCTGGGCTCGAACCAGGGACCACCTGATTATGAGTCAGGTGCTCTAACCAACTGAGCTATAGGACCTCAAAACTTGGTTAAATTTTGTGTTTGCAAAAATAGTAAAATTTCTTTCACTACAAAATTTTTTATTGCTTTTCTTGGCAAAGTTCTACCAGCACGCCGTTTGTAGACTTCGGATGAAGGAATACAACTAATTTATTATCAGCACCTTCTTTCGGTTCTTCGGAGATAAACTGAAAACCTTCCTTTTTCAGTCTTTTCACTTCTTCCATAATATTTTCAACGCCAAATGCCAGATGATGGATGCCTTCACCCTTTTTATCGATGAATTTTGAGATCGGACTTTCAGGATTACTTGCTTCCAGCAGCTCAATTTTACTTTCTCCCGTTTCATAGAAAGAAGTTACAACCCCTTCCCTTTCTACTGATTCTTTTTTATAGGATTCTTTTCCCAATAATCTGGCAAAAAGCTCGTCAGAAACTCCTAAAGACTTTATGGCAATACCAATATGTTCTAGCTTCATAAATACTAATAAATATAATTAAATCGTAAATTTGATACTCCTGTTGAATTTCAAAGTATCAATTCAAACAAAAGTACTAAATTTGCAGAAATTATGGAAAGTAACAGACAAAGAAAAGTAGCACAGATTATTCAGGAAGACTTCGCAGAGCTTTTCCGCAAACAGGCTGCAGAAAGCAAACAGAGTATTTTAGTATCTGTTTCAGATGTAAAAGTAACTGCTGACTTAGGAATTGCTAAGATTTATTTAAGCATTTTCCCACAGGAATTCCGTACCGCTGTGATGAAGGAGATTGAAGAAAACAAACCTCAATACAGAAACTTCATCGGACAAAAAATGTCAAAACAGGTACGTATCATTCCACAGCTTAACTTCTACCTTGATACCGCTCTGGATGATGTTGAAAAACTGGAAAGAGAATTAAGAGGCGAAGGTGACAATCCTGTTTTATAAATCTTGAAGAATATTGCATTTTACATAGCATCCAGATACCTTTTGGCTAAAAAAGGGAGTACTGCTGTTACGTTTATTACGTGGCTGTCTGTGGGTGCCATGACGGTTGCTGTGGCTGCAATGTTCGTCATTATTTCTGTTTTTTCAGGCCTTGAAGACCTGAATAAAGACCTTATTTCTAATCTTCATGCAGACCTTACTGTAAAAAGCATTTCCGGAAAAACCATTAAAAATCTGGATACCGTCAATAAAGTATTAAGCAGTCATAAAGAAATCAACAATTTCTCCCGTGTTATTGAAGAAAAAGTATACATCAGCTTCAACGGGAAAGGAGATATTGCCTATTTAAGAGGCGTTGATTCTGCTTATATCAAAGTAAACCCTATCAATAAAGATGTTTTCTACGGAACGTATCCAAGCTTCAAATATTCCAATGAAGTATTAATGGAAAACAGCCTGGATAACAGACTTTCAATTCCTGTAGATTCTTCCAACCATTATGCGACAGTCTTTATGCCCAAACCGGGAACAGGGATTATCAATAAAGAAGAAGACATTTATAATAAAAGAGATATATCGGTAACCGGTGTTTTCCCTGGAAAAGATCAGCTGGACAATTATATTATCTCTCCTATTGAGCTTACGGAAGAATTACTTAATCTTCCAAAAAAATCTGCTTATCAGATTGTTATTAAACTAAAAAATCCAGAAAATGCAGATGCTGTAAAACAAAGCCTGCTTTCTTCTCTAGGGAAAAATATTGAAATCAAAACCAAGGAAGAAGAAAATGCTGCTTTCTGGAAAATGATCAATACTGAAAAGCTTTTCATCTACCTGATTTTTGCACTGGTTATCTTCATTACCACCTTTAATCTTGCAGGAGCGATCATTATCCTTCAGCTTGATAAAAAGGAACAGGCAAAATCACTTATTTCACTGGGTTTTCCTTTAAGCCATTTGAGGTTAACCTATTTCTACACCGGCCTTCTTATTGTTATTTCCGGGGTAATTACCGGATTGATTCTTGGAACTGCACTTTGCTACTTCCAGCTTTACACAGAATTTTTCAGAGCCAATGAAGTGCTGCCATTCCCGGTAAAAATTGTAGGAAAAAATTATCTTATCGTAGCGCTTACAGCTTCTCTGTTTGGAATCACCATTTCATGGTTTTTCTCAAAAATCAGCAAGGAATATATTACTAAGAAGTAATATCCTAAGTTTATACATTACATTAAGTTAATATACTTCGGTTTCATTTTTTCGTACCTTTACGCCCCAATTTTAAATAAATGAAACAACTTTTATCTTTTTTTCTTTTAAGCGTAACATTTATAGGCGCTTTGGCACAGGCTCCCGCAGGATATTATACTCCGGCAGCAGGGTTTACGGGGGCTGCTCTTAAAACAGCTCTTAAAAACATTATCAGCAATGGACATGTCGACCATGGCTATGGTGGTTTATGGACAGGCTATGCTACTACTGACCGTGATTATTTTTATGAAAACGACGGAACCATTCTGGATATTTATTCTGAAAATCCAAATGGACCGGATGACTATAATTTCATTCTGGGAACCAATCAATGTGGATCTAATGGTTACGCTAATGAAGGCGATTGTTACAACAGAGAACACGTAATTCCTCAGAGTTTATTCAACAGTGCATCTCCTATGGTAGCTGATATTCATTTTATTCGTGCTACTGATGGAAAAGTAAACGGAATGAGATCCAACTACCCTTTCGGAGTTGTTGGTGCTACTTCTTTCATCTCTAAAAACGGATCAAAATTAGGGACATCTGTATCACCAGGATACTCAGGTACTGTATTTGAGCCCATTGACGCTTTCAAAGGAGATATTGCCAGAATGTTCTTTTATTTTGTGACGAGATACGAAGGCCAACTGCCTAATTTCACTACCGGCGATATGCTTGGAAACACAGCTTTCCCTGGACTACAGCCTTGGGCGCTTAATCAATACCTAGCGTGGAATATAATGGATCCTGTATCTCCGGAAGAAATTGCAAGAAACAATGCTTCTTATACTTACCAGGGAAACAGAAACCCTTTCATTGATCATCCTGAATATGTTGTTCAAATCTGGGGATCTCCGGTAATCGATAACCAGGCACCTACAGCAGCAACCAATGTTGTTGCCAACAACCCTACTTCAAACTCTGTCGCTGTAAGCTGGACTGCCGCTACAGATAATGTAGGAGTAACTTCTTATCAGGTTTATGCTAACGGTACTTTAAAAGCTAATGTTTCCGGCGCAACAACCTCTACTATTGTATCTGGATTAGCTCCACTTACTCAATATACTTTCTATGTAATTGCTAAAGATGCTTTCGGAAACTCTTCTCCACAAAGTACAACCGCTACAGCAACTACTCTTGACACTCCAGCAGGAGGCGGAAGCTGTGGTACTGAAGATTTTGAAATGATCACCGGTGCAGCAAATACTTATCTGACAGCAAACTGGACAAACAACGGAATTTCATGGACTGCTACAGACGCAAGAGTTGACCAGACCATCAACAATAAAGCGATCACAATCAGAAATGGTTCTTTAACGAGTTCAACACTTTCAAGTGGAATCCAGAATTTAACTTTAACAACACAGTTAAAATTCTCCGGAAACGCGGGATATTTCAATGTTTTTGTAAACGATGTTAATGTAGGAACTATTCCTTACAGTAATGTTGTCACTACAACTACCATTAACAATATAAACGTAAGTGGAAATGTTGTCATTAAGCTGACAAATTCTTCTACTTCCAACAGAGTTGCTCTGGATGACCTTAGCTGGGCATGTTTCGGTACATTAGGAACTGCTGAAACTCAAAAAGACAAATCAGAATTCACGATCTACCCTAACCCGGTAAGAAACAATGAATTATTTGTAAAAGGAGAAAACCTTAGCAAAATTTCAAAAGCTGACATCTATGACCTTTCAGGAAAATTAATTGAAACGATCGCTAATCCTTTCAAACATTCAAATAAAATCAACCTTAAAGGTACTGTAAAAGGAACTTACATCCTGAAAACAGATAATTTCTCTACTAAATTTATCGTAGATTAATTATTAAAAAATATTTCAAACCAAGGCCGGATTTATCCGGTCTTTTTTTTACATTTGATCTATGGATTCCAATAAAAAATTAGGATTGATAGGAAAAAACATTTCTTATTCTTTTTCTAAAAAATTCTTCGAAAACAAGTTCCAAAAGCTCATGCTAAAGAACTTCTCCTATGATATTTTTGATCTGAACGAAATCAATGAAGTGGAAAACCTTTTTGCTTCTCCGGACCTTTTAGGATTCAATGTTACCATTCCCTACAAAGAAAAAATCATTGATTATCTTGATGAATTAAGCGATGAAGCAGAGAAAATAGGTGCCGTAAACTGTGTTCTTATCCAGGATGGCAAAAAAACAGGCTACAATACAGATGCTTACGGATTTGAAAAGACCCTTCTTTTACACAAAACCCCTTCTCAGGACAAAGCACTGATCTTAGGAAACGGCGGCGCTGCAAAAGCTGTAAAATATGCTTTAGATAAACATAATATCCCTTCAATAACCGTTTCCAGAAGTACGGAAATCAATTTTGAAAATCTTGATAAAGAAACCGTTGCAGAACATAAAATAATCATTCAGTGTACACCGGTAGGTACTTTCCCGAATGTAAAAGACTGTCTGAACTTTCCTTTTGACGGGCTTTCTTCTGAACACCTGATCATCGATCTGATTTACAATCCCAACTATACTCAATTCATCATCAATGCCTCTGAAAAAGGAGCAAAGACAGTGAACGGCTATTATATGCTTGAACAGCAAGCAGAAAAAGCTTGGGAAATTTGGAATTTTCAAAAAAAATAACATAAATTAGTGCTTTAATTGGCCTTAAAGCTATATTTAAAGGATATAAACGCCACTCACATAAAAGATTTGCTATGACTACAGAAAACAATCTTTCTGAAAACGAAGAAAAGAACAATCCTAACGAAGTATCTCAGGACCCATCAGAAAACACGGTTTCTCATGATGCAAACCGACATGAAGATGATGCAGAACACCTGGAAGAACATGAAGAGGTAGAAATTTCCCTGACTGATGCTTTAAAGGAAATGGAAAAAATCATCAACACTCCCAATGCCGGTGAGAATTTCAAAAGATTCAACCTGCTGAAGGAAAAAGCAAGTCACTATATCCATGATGAAGTGGAGGATAAAAAGCATGAATATGTAGAAGCCGGAAATCCTGCTGAAAATTTCAGCTATGAGCATCCTTCTCAAACTAAATATTCTGCACTAGTCAATATTTTCAAGGAAAAACATGACAGCTTCCAGAAAGGACAGGAAGAAGAGCAGAAGAAAAACCTTGAACACCGTCAAAACATTATTGAAAGACTTAAAAACTTATATACAAGTTCTGAACCCGGAATCAATCTTTTTAGATCCATCCGTGAAATTAAAGAAGACTGGTCAAAAGCCGGACAGGTTGCAAAATCTGAATTCAAAATTCTTAATAACAACTATTTCCACCACCTGAACCAATTTTATCAGATGCTGGATCTGAATAAAGAATTTCTGGAACAGGAATACAGCCACAACCTTGAAAAGAGAGAGCATATCATTGCACGTGCTAAGGAACTGGAAAACGAACCGGTAATCCAAAAGGCTTTAAACGAACTTCAGTATCTTCATAAACTTTGGAAAGAAGAAGCTGAGCCTGTTGCAGAGGAGTTCCGTGAAAAAACATGGGAAGAATTCAAAGAAATTTCCAACAAAATTCACGAGAGAAAATCTGAGCTTTCCGCTTCTATTGAAAAAGAACAGACTGTAAATCTTGAAAAGAAAAACGAGATCATTGCTGAAATAAAGAAACTTTCTGAACCATCAGAAACTCCTAATCACAACTACTGGCAAAATGCTATCAAAAGAGTTGAAGATCTTCGTTCTGAATTCTTAAAAACCGGAAGTGTTCCAAGAAAATTATCCAACCAAAACTGGAATGATTTCAAAACAACACTCAGAGGTTTTAATACAACGAAAAATAATTATTACAAATCGTTAAAAGGTTCACAACAAGCAAATCTTGAAGAGAAATTAAAACTGATCCAGACCGCACAGGATAATATGAACAATGAAGAATGGGATATTTCAGTTCCATTATTCAAAAAACTGCAGGAAGACTGGAAAAAAGTAGGCCACGTTCCAAAGAGCATGACCAACAAGATCTGGGATGAATTCCGTGATGCATGTAATGCGTTCTTCAACAACTACAGAGAGAAAAGCAATACTTCTACTGATAACTGGAAAGAAAACTATAAAAACAAGAAAGCGCTTCTTGATGAGTTGAAGCTGGTTTCAAATGAAGAAGGCAGTATCGAAAGAATTGAGCAGATCAAAACATCATGGAACAACATCGGTAAAGTTCCGAGAGATAAAATTTCAATCAACTCTGAATTCAACAAGACATTAAGAGAGAAGTTGAAAATAAACAAAATCAACGAGCTTGAACTGAAAGAAGAAGGTCTGTCTGAAAACCAACTTACTGACAAAGCAAGAAAGATCAAAAACCAGATTTCTGATCTTGAAGCTGAAATTGTAAAACTGGAAAACAACCTTTCTTTCTTCAACAAACCATCAAGGGAAAATCCTCTTTTAAGAGACACTTACAACACCATTGATGAGAAAAAAGCTCATCTGGAAACATTAAAGCAGAATCTCCACAGCATTATCAGCGGAGATTAACAGATAACAAATTAAATAAAGGCGGAGCAAAGCAATTTGTCTTCGCTTTTTCTTTTTATCAATATGAACAACGACGAACTATATATCAAAAGATGTATTGAGCTGGCTCAGAAAGCTCTTGGCAAAACCTACCCCAACCCTCTTGTAGGAAGCGTAATTGTATACAACGGGGAGATCATTGGAGAAGGCTATCATCATAAAGCCGGAGAAAACCATGCTGAGATCAACGCCATCAATTCCGTTAAAAATAAAGACCTTATTCCGGAATCCACTATCTATGTTTCTCTGGAACCCTGTGCTCACTTTGGAAAAACACCACCTTGTGCTTTAAAGATTAAAGAATTAGGATTTAAAAAAGTCGTTATTGGCGCTATGGATTCCCATGATAAAGTCAATGGCAAAGGAAAGAAAATCATCCAGGATGCGGGAATTGAAGCTGTTTCTGGAATTCTTGAAAAAGAATGTATTGAACTCAACAAAAGGTTTTTCACTTACCATGAAAAGAAAAGACCTTATATTATTTTAAAATGGGCAGAATCCGGTGATGGATTTTTGGATAAGGATTTTAAACCGACTGCTGTTTCCAACACCCTGGTCAATCAATTTGTCCATCAGTTGAGAGCTGACGAACATGCCATTTTAGTAGGAACCCAAACTGCTTTAAATGACAACCCAAGTCTTACCGTAAGAAATGCAGAAGGAACAAACCCGGTCAGAATTCTGATCGATTTCGATTTAAAAGTTCCTTCCGGTTACAACATTTACAATAATGAAGCAAAGACATTGGTTTTAAATGCTGTAAAAGAAAGCACCGAAGGATCTGTTCAATTCATTAAAATCAACAAGGATAATTTCCTTCCTGAACTTATGGAAGCATTGTATAAAGAACAGATACAGTCTGTGATTATTGAAGGAGGCCGTTTTACACTCCAACAGTTTATCAATGCTAACCTTTGGGACGAAGCCATTGTCATTAAAAATAAAAATCTGAGGCTGGAAAACGGAACAAAAGCACCGGAATTCAACCATACAGCAACCAAAATTGAAAATTTCAGAGATAATACAGTTTCTTTCTTCAGTCTAAAATAAAAGCACTTTATCACCACTGAATGAAATAATTTCTTTACATTAGTTTTACAAAAAAATTACTATGAAAAATTTAAAGAAAGTTTCAAGACAGAGTTTAAAGAAAGTAAACGGAGGAAATGCTCCTGAATGCTGCTCATTTTATCCACCTTCATTACAGCACTGCTGCGCAACGCCTTCAAGTATGAGCTGCCCACCACCTTGGGTAGATGGAACATTCCCATGTTAATATTATTAATCAAATAAAATATATTATCATGAAAAATTTGAAAAAGGTATCCAGAACCCATATGAAAATCATCAAAGGTGGTGTTTTTGTAACATGTATACTACCTACCGGGCAACCTACAAGATGTAGAGATCAATGTCCTCAGGATTTTTGCGGCCCTACAAGCTATATGTGTCTGATCCCAATGGATCTGTGCGGAGATGTAATGTAAGTATAATTTTACATAAAAAATAGATAAGCCGTCAAATTCTGACGGCTTAATTTATGATCATAATGCAGAATAATACTAAAGCATTTAATATTTTTGCATAATTAAAGCCGGAATTCACAATGACGTTTGAATACAAAACCATAGAAAAACCCATAAAAAATACTCTTTTAAAGGAAAAAGGGAGCAAGTTTATCGGATTTGCTTTCCCGGTAACCAATGAAAGAGAACTAAAGAGCGCACTGGAAAAAATAAGGGAAGAACATCCGAAAGCTACCCACCACTGTTATGCTTTCAGAATGGGATTAAATGGTGAAAACTATCGTGCGAATGATGATGGGGAACCTTCCGGAAGTGCGGGATTACCCATTTACAATCAATTGTTGGCTAACGAGGTTACCAATATTCTTGTGATTGTAGTCCGTTATTATGGAGGTACCAAACTAGGGGTTTCAGGCTTGGTAAAAACTTATAAAGAATCTGCAAAGATCACATTGGAAGAAGCGCAGATCATTACCCGTGAACTGGAAACAGAGATAGAGATTCAGTTTAATTTTAATCAGCAGAATACAATATTCACCCTGCTATCAAAATTTGATGCCAAGGTTTTGAATTTTGATGCTAATGAAAACTGTATCCTTACAGCCTCGCTGAAGCTTGCACAAAAGGAAAACATCTCGGAAAAACTCTCCGAGATGCAATATGTTTCATTTGAATTTAATGATTAATCCCTTCTTCCACCAAGAAGTAATGATCCCCAGTAAAGAAGTTGTGCCAGAGATCCTAAGGCTGCAACCACATAAGTTCTTGCGGCCCATTTCAGACTGTCCTGTACACCTACAAATTCTTCTGCAGTTACAGTTCCTGTATCTTTAAGCCATTTCATAGCTCTGTTACTTGCATCATATTCCACCGGAAGTGTTACAAAAGCAAAAAGTGTTGTCACAGCAAACATGGCAACTCCAATGGCAAGAACTGTTGTGTTTCCATTAGGGTTCTCCATTGTTCTTGATGCAGCCATTACCGCGATACCAGCTATAAGGACAAATTGCATCAGATTAGAACTTATATTGACAATAGGTACCAGTTTTGAACGTAAATTCAACATAGAATATCCTACGGCATGCTGTACTGCGTGTCCGCATTCATGAGCTGCTACTGCAGCTGCGGCGGCATTTCTCTGCATGTAAACTCCTTCAGAAAGGTTTACTGTTTTATCTGCCGGATTATAGTGGTCCGTCAACTGCCCGGGAACTGATATTACCTGAACATCATTTATCCCGTTATCTCTCAACATTTTTTCCGCTACTTCTTTCCCCGAAAGGCCATTTCGAAGGTGTACATTGGAATAATATTCAAATTTTGATTTCAACCTGGAAGAAACCCACCAGCTCACCAGCATTGAAATACCAATTATGATATAATAACCCACCATTTTATATAGATTTTGTGTTTAATTTTTATCCATAATGATATAAAAACTGTGCCAAAGTATAAGATATTATTATTTATATTTGTCCTTAAATTACCATCAAAAGTTATGTCTAAGGTTTCAATTATTGAAGTAAAAACAGCCGTTCAACTCAAGCAATTCGTAAAATTCCCGATGGATCTGTACAAAAATAATCCGTACTATGTTCCATCCTTTATCAAAGACGAAATGAAAATCTGGGATGCTAATGAAAATCCAGCATTCCACTATTCCGAATCCAGACAATTTCTGGCCTTAAAAGACAGCAAGGTAGTGGGAAGAATTGCAGTCATTATCAACCACAAGGAGGAAAAAGAATTAGACATAAAAAAAGTACGTTTTGGATGGATAGATTTCATTGATGATACTGAGGTTTCTAAAGCATTGATTCAGACTGCTATTGATTACGCCAAAGAACATAACATCAATAAGATTGAAGGGCCTATGGGATTCACCAATCTCGACAAAGCCGGTATGCTGACAATGGGATTTGATAAACTGGCAACAATGATTGGAATTTACAATCATGCCTATTATCCTAAACATCTTGAAAATCTTGGACTAACCAAAGAAAAAGAATGGGTAGAATATGAGATGAATTTCCCAAAAGTACTTCCTGAAAAAGTAGAAAAATTCAGTGGACTGATCGCTCAGAAATATAAGCTAAGCGTCCTTAAATTCAAATCAAAGGAAGAAATTCTCCCTTATGTAGAGCCTATGTTTAAACTGTTGGATGAAACCTATAAGCATCTTTCTACTTATACTCCAATTTCTGATGAACAGATCAAAACATACAAAGAAAAATATTTCCCATTCATTGATAAAAATTATGTAATCTGCGTTGTGGATGAAAATCAGCAGCTGGTTTCTTTCGCCATTACGATGCCATCTTATTCTAAAGCTTTACAAAAATCAAAAGGAAAATTATTTCCTTTCGGATGGTGGCATTTCTTACAGGCCGGCAAAAAAAATGACAGAGCCAATTTTTACCTTATCGGGATTCATCCTGAATACCAAAGACGCGGTGTAACGGCTATTATCTTCAAAGAAATTTTCGTCCGGTTTACGAGTATGGGAATTAATTTTGCAGAAACTAATCCTGAACTTGAAGAAAATAAAAGTGTGCAGCTCTTATGGCAGGATTACAATCCGGTGAATCATAAGAGAAGAAGAACCTATTCAATGGAAGTGAATAAGTAATACTGTATTTGTAAAAATAATGTACAATATAAAAAGTGCATTATAGGGTGCAGGAATAAGAAAGAATAAATAACATCCGGATAATTTATAATCTAAACGAATTTTAAGTCTTCATCATGCATCCCAGAAAACAATTGCAAACTCTCAGCTTTTATCTACTGCCTAAGCCAGAAACTCCTAACTTTACCTTATGAAACCACAACTTATCATTTTCGCTATTTTAATCGCTGGATTTATCAGTTATAACTTATTTTTTCAATCACCGGATGACAAGACAAATACGGTGATTAATATTGCTTTTGCCAGTATTCTTTTTGGGTACATCTCTTTTATAGCTTATACACTTTTGAAAAAAATAAAAAAATAAAAATATTAAACCATAATCAAATTCTATGAAATAAATATATATTTACTCCTGCTAATAACCACCATCATGAACAAAATATTACTATTCTTCGGAATATTCCTTATTCCGGTATCAATATATTCCCAGGAATTTTACGTCAATACCTTTTCGGTAAGTAATTATATCAACTTTATCAATAATGTATACAGATTTGACGTTTCCGGTACTTCAGAAGTTGTGGAATCATTCTGTACTCCGAATGTTATAGCCAATGAAATCTATACAGATATTGCCATTGACAGCAATAACAATATGTACTATCTTACCGGTTCAGGCTTATTGTACAGAAAAAAGAATACAGATTCCAGTTGTGAATTTTTAGGTGATTTTACCACAGGTAATACTACAGCCAATTCATTAGTAGCCGATTCCGGAAACTATCTTTATGCTGCAGGAAATAACCCTAATGCATTATACAAATATGATATGAATACCGGTATTTTCACAGAGATCGGCAATCTGTCTGATGGGCAAACTCCTTCGGGAGATCTGTTTTTCTATGAAGGCAGACTTTTTCTAACCATTACCGGCGGTATTGTTGAGATCAATATGGAAAATCCTTCACAGAGCTGTCCTTTTATGGCAATCAATACACAGTATCCATACGCCGCTTTTTCTATTGACTACGGAACATATTCAAAAGCATACCTTATAACATATGAAAACAATAAATCTACCCTGTCTGAAATTGATATGATCAACAAACAGATAGGAGCTCCAATACGTACCTACAACCATCTTATCTACGGTGCTGCAGCCCGTTACACTTTGACATCCACCAATTCCACCTGTACTCTTACACCATTGAGTACCAAGGAAAACCTTTCACAAAAAACATATTTTAATGTAGGCAATCCTGCTACCCATAAAATTTTTTACAGGACCAATATTGCAAGTAATCAGATCATCTCAATCCAGCTGTTTGATAACTCCGGAAGGCTTATCAGAAATTTCTCCGATCAAAACAATATGGAAACTCTGGACATCTCAAATATCCCTGATGGTGTATATCTTTTGACAGTTGCTACAAAAAACGGGGAAAAACACACTAAAAAAATAATCACAAAGAGCTAATTTTTATTGATTCTAAATTACCGATTTAACTCATTTTCATCAGACTTTTAAGCTGATTAATTTCATGCTTTCTTGTTTATTCGCTAAATTTGCAAATTGAGATAATAATGCAAAAATGAATTTACCTGAAAGTTATATTCCAATCCTTATCCAGGCTGGTGTAGCAGTAGGATTTGTAGCTGTTTCTTTGCTTGGGGCACATTTCTTGGGGCCACAGCAGAAAAAAGGAAACTCTGTAAAAAACCAAAGCTGGGAATGCGGGATTCCTGTAGAAGGGAATGCGAGAACACCGTTTTCTATCAAGTACTTCCTGACTGCGGTATTGTTCGTACTATTCGATATTGAAATCGTATTCTTTTATCCTTATGCAGTAAACTTTAGAGAATTCGGCATGGAAGGATTCCTTGCTGTACTTACGTTCGTTGCGATATTCTTCGTAGCGTTTTTCTACGTTTGGAAACGCGGTGCGCTGGATTGGGATAAATAAATTTTAACATTAAAAGATTGAATAATTTAATTATTAAATGCTTTAATCTTTAAATACTTAACAAAAGAAAATGTCAGATAAAAAACCAGTAATAAGAACAGATGCACCTGCTCCCGAAGGATATGAAGGAGAAGGGTTTTTCGCAACAAAACTGAGCAGTGTAATCGGGATGGCAAGAAAGTTTTCACTTTGGCCGTTACCATTTGCTACCTCTTGTTGTGGTATTGAGTTTATGGCTACCCTAAACCCAACGTATGATGCTTCAAGATTTGGTATGGAAAGAAACTCTTTCTCTCCAAGACAAGCAGATATGCTGATGGTTTGCGGAACTATATCAAAGAAATTAGGACCAGTCCTGAAAGAAGTTTACACTCAGATGGCTGAGCCGAAATGGGTAGTAGCAGTTGGAGCTTGTGCTTCCAGCGGTGGTATTTTTGATACGTATTCTGTACTTCAGGGAATTGATAAAATTATTCCGGTAGACGTTTATGTTCCTGGATGTCCTCCAAGACCTGAACAGATCATTGAAGGAGTAATGCAGGTACAGGCTCTTGCAGAAAGCGAAAGCATCAGAAGAAGAGACATGCCTGAATACCAGAAATTATTAGATTCTTACAACATAAGCAACTAAACGGAAATGACAAACGAATTTGTATTAGAAGCAATCACAAGAGAATTTCCGGAATCTGTCATTTCAAGTTCAGAACCTTATGGAATGCTGACCATTGAAGTGAAGAAAGAAGATATTAAGAAGATCATTCACTACCTTAAAGATTCATCTTTGGAATTTAATTTCCTTACGGATATCTGTGGTATTCATTACCCTGAATTCCCTGAAAAAGAAATAGGTGTTGTCTACCATTTGCATAATATGATGGCCAATTTCAGATTACGTCTGAAAATATTCATGTCCAGAGAAAATATTGAAGTAGATTCTCTTACTGAGCTCTATGCCGGAGCAAACTGGATGGAAAGAGAAACGTTTGATTTCTATGGGATTAAATTTAAAGGGCACCCGGATCTCAGACCTATTTTGAATATGGAAGATCTTGGATACCACCCAATGTTGAAAGAATATCGACTTGAAGACGGTACCAGAACCGATAAGGACGATAATATGTTCGGAAGATAAAAAATATAAATGATTACTGATGGTTGATTCATTATCAATTATCCTTTATCAATTATCAATTATATATTATGAAAGATAACTCATTATCTAATATACTAAACCAGTACGAAAGTAAGGAACAGATTGACGGACAATTATATACCCTCAATTTAGGACCTACCCACCCTGCTACTCACGGGATTTTCCAGAATATCTTAACGATGGACGGAGAGAGAATTCTTCACGCTGAGCAAACGGTAGGATATATCCACAGAGCATTTGAGAAAATTTCTGAAAGAAGAAACTACTCTCAGATCACTACCCTTACGGACCGTATGAATTATTGTTCTGCACCAATCAACAACTTAGGTTGGCACATGACAGTAGAGAAACTGATTGGCGTTAAAGTTCCAAAACGTGTAGACTATATGCGTGTTATCTTAATGGAGCTGGCAAGAATCGGTGACCACCTGATCTGCAACGGGGTAACCGGAATGGACTCAGGAGCTATTACAGGTCTTACCTATATGTTCATCGAAAGAGAACGTATTTATGATATGTATGAGCAGATCTGCGGAGCCAGAATGACAACCAATATGGGAAGAATCGGAGGTTTTGAAAGAGATTTCACTCCAAAATTCCATGAGTTATTAAAGGACTTCTTAAAAACTTTCCCACCAAGATTCAAAGAATTCTGTACTCTACTAGAAAGAAACAGAATTTTCATGGACAGAACCATCGGTACAGGAGCTATTTCTGCCGAAAGAGCATTAAGCTACGGTTTCACAGGTCCCAACTTACGTGCAGCAGGAGTAGATTATGATGTAAGAGTTGCACAGCCTTATTCTTCCTATGAAGATTTCGACTTTATTATTCCTGTAGGAACTTCTGGTGACACTTACGACCGTTTCATGGTTCGTCAACAGGAAATCTGGGAATCTCTAAAAATTATCAATCAAGCATACGACAATCTTCCTGAAGGACCATTCCACGCGGATGTTCCTGATTTCTATCTTCCTGAAAAGGCAGATGTATATCAGAAAATGGAAGCATTGATCTACCATTTCAAAATTGTAATGGGAGAAACTGATGTACCGAAAGGAGAAGTTTACCACGCTGTAGAAGGTGGAAACGGAGAATTAGGATTCTATCTTGTGAGTGACGGAGGAAGAAGCCCTTACAGACTTCACTTCAGAAGACCATGTTTCATCTACTATCAGGCGTATCCTGAAATGATTACAGGTTCTGTAATTTCAGATGCCATTGTAACGATGTGTAGTATGAATATTATTGCGGGAGAATTAGACGCATAATTAGAATTTAGAAAATAGATGAAAGATAAAAGACTTTCATCACCCAATATAAATTGAATTTAGGACACGAATTTCAGAGTCTATTCTCTCTTTTTCTATGTTCTTTAATCTTAGATAAAAAATGAGCGAAACAATAGCTTTTAAACCGGAAAGTTTAGCACAGGTACATAAAATTATCGCAAGATATCCTGAAGGAAGACAGAAATCTGCTCTTCTTCCTGTACTTCACTTAGCACAGAAAGAATTCGGAGGATGGTTAGATGTTCCTGTAATGGATTATGTTGCCGGACTATTAAGTATCCAACCGATTGAAGTATATGAGGTAGCTACTTTCTATACCATGTTTAATATGAAGCCGGTAGGTAAATATGTTTTGGAAGTTTGCAGAACAGGACCTTGTATGGTTTGTGGAAGCGAAAAAATCCTTGACCATATCAGAACCAAACTGAATATTAAGGATGGAGAAACTACTGAAGACGGTATGTTTACTTTAAAGCCTGCTGAATGTCTTGGAGCATGCGGATACGCACCAATGCTTCAGTTAGGAAAATTCTTTCATGAAAATTTAACAATAGAAAAAGTAGACGAAATCCTTGAGCTTTGCAGACAGGGACAACTTGCTTTAGACTAATAGAAATTTTAAACTCTAAATTTTAGATTTTAAATTATTCACTTAACGTTTAATCATAATTAATGCAAGAAGCCAAAAGCCAATTGCAATAAGCAAATAACAATGAGTAAAAAACTTTTACTTAAAGACGCACATATAGAAGGTATTCGCTACTTTGAAACGTACCGTAAACAGGGAGGTTATACAGCAGCTGAAAAAGCCTTGAAGATGACTCCTGACGAAATTCTTGAAGAAGTAAAAGCTTCAGGACTAAGAGGACGTGGTGGAGCTGGATTCCCAACAGGAATGAAATGGAGCTTTTTGGCAAAGCCAGAAGGAGTTCCAAGACACCTTGTTGTCAATGCGGATGAATCTGAACCCGGAACATTCAAGGACAGATATTTAATGGAGTTCCTTCCTCATGTATTGATCGAGGGAATGCTGATCTCATCTTACTGTTTAGGTTCTAATGTTTCTTATATCTACATCCGTGGAGAATATTCATGGATTCCGGATATCCTTGAAGAAGCTATTGAAGAAGCTAAAGCAGCAGGATTTTTAGGTAAAAACATCCTGGGAACAGGTTTCGATTGTGAAATTTATGTTCAGAGAGGTGGTGGAGCATACATCTGTGGTGAAGAAACCGCATTGCTTGAATCTCTTGAAGGAAAAAGAGGTAACCCAAGATTAAAACCGCCATTCCCGGCTGTAAAAGGACTTTGGGAAAGACCAACGGTAGTAAATAACGTTGAATCTATTGCAGCTATTGTTCCAATTATTGATATTACAGGTGCTGAATATGCTAAAATCGGAGTAGGAAGATCTACAGGTACGAAATTAATTTCTGCTTGTGGAAACATCAACAAACCGGGTGTATACGAAATCGATATGACCATTACCGTAGAAGAATTCATCTATTCTGATGAATATTGCGGCGGTATTAAAGACGGAAAAAAATTAAAGGCTTGTATTCCTGGAGGAAGTTCTGTTCCTATTGTTCCAGCTAATCTATTGCTGAGAACAGTGAACGGAGAGCCAAGATATATGAACTATGAGTCATTGGCAGACGGTGGTTTTGCTACCGGAACAATGATGGGTTCAGGAGGTTTCATCGTTTTGGATGAAGACCAGTGTATTGTAGAACACACGATGACTTTAGCGAGATTCTACAATCACGAAAGCTGTGGACAATGTACTCCTTGCCGTGAAGGAACAGGATGGATGTACAAGATTTTGAAGAAAATCGAGAAAGGAGAAGGAAAAATGGAAGATATCGATCTACTTTGGGATATCCAGAGAAAAATTGAAGGAAACACGATTTGTCCGTTGGGTGATGCAGCAGCCTGGCCGGTTGCAGCAGCAATCCGTCACTTCAGAGATGAATTTGAGTGGCACGTGAAAAACCCAGAATTATCTCAGACACAAAACTATGGATTGGCACATTATGCAGATCCTATTCCGGCTGTTGAAAAGAATGCATAGGTAAAATGAAAAAGTTATTGGTTGTCGGCTTAATGATGTCGAATTTTGTATTTGCACAGAATAAGAAAACAGATACAACAAATTATAATAGATCCGTTGAAGAGGATTTGTCATATGTAGCGAGTGAGAAACAGCAGATTAAAGCTGAAAGAAAGGAAAAGCCTTTACCATTAAGCAAGAAAGGTCAGGTTTTCGTATTTTATGGATGGAACAGAGCGGCTTACAGCAATTCTGATATCCATTTTACCGGAAACGGATATGATTTTCAACTGAATAATGTAACGGCACAGGACAGACCTACAAAATTTGGAATTGTCTATTTTGATCCAAGCTGGTTCACGGTAACACAGTATAATTTCAGAATAGGATATTTTATCAAAGACAATTTAGCATTGGTACTTGGGATAGACCATATGAAATATGTGATGGATCAGAACCAGACAGTAGGTTTCAAAGGTCATATTTCAGATCCTGAATATGCAGCAATGGTTCAAAATGGGCAGGTTAACCTTGCAGATGAGAAGTTCCTTACTTTTGAACATACAGACGGACTTAACTATGAAAACTTGGGTCTTGAGAAATACAAAAATCTTGTTCATAAGAAAAATATAGATTTGGTATGGTCTTATGGAGCTGGGATTGGGTTTATGTTTCCGAAAAGTAATGTAAAGCTTTTTGGAAATGAAAGAAGTGACCGTTTTCACGTTGCAGGTATGGGAACCGATATCAGATCCAGTCTTAACTTGGTTTTCTGGAAAAACTGGATGCTGAGATTAGAAGGAAAAGCAGGATATATCAATATGTGGGATATCAAAACCACGTTGAATAATAAGCCGGATAAAGCACGCCAGGATTTTGTTTTCGGACAGGTTCTGGGAGGAATTGGATATACATTTAATACTAAGAAATATAAATAACAAAGCCTATTGCTTAACGCATAAAGCTTAAAGCATATCATATGAGCGAAGAAGTTAAAAAATTCAAAATAACTATAGACGGACAGACTACTGAAGTGATGCCTGGTACTTCCATTCTGGAAGCAGCAAGACAAATCGGCGGAAAATCTGTACCTCCCGCTATGTGCTACTACAGCAAATTAGAGACCAGTGGAGGGAGATGTAGAACATGTCTTGTAGAAGTTTCTAAAGGGTCTGAAGCAGATCCTCGTCCTATGCCGAAATTAGTAGCAAGCTGCAGAACTAACGTAATGGATGGGATGGAAGTAAAAAACCTTACTTCTGAGAAAGCTCAGGAAGGAAGAAAAGCGGTTACCGAATTCTTATTGGTGAATCACCCGCTGGACTGCCCTATCTGTGACCAGGCAGGAGAATGTCATCTTCAGGACTTAGGATATGAGCATGGTGTAGACAGTACAAGAACAGAATTCGAAAGAAATACTTACGAAGCTGATGATCTTGGACCAAACATCAAATTGAACATGAACCGTTGTATTCTTTGTGCAAGATGTGTACTGACAGCCAACCAGCTTACAGAAACAAGAGAACACGGTATTCTTTTCAGAGGAGATCACGCTGAAATTTCAACTTATTTAAATAAAGCTTTAGACAATGACTTCATCGGAAATGTTATCGACGTTTGTCCGGTAGGAGCATTAACAGACAGAACAGCTCGTTTTGCAAGCAGAGTATGGTTTACAAAACCAATGAACGCTTCTTGTAAATGTGATAAATGCTCAGGAAAAGCTGTAGTATGGATGAAAGGTGACGAAATCGTAAGAGTAACTGCAAGAAAAGACCAGTGGGGTGAAGTGGAAGAATTCATCTGCGATACATGCCGTTTTGAAAGAAAAGCATTATCAGACTGGAACATCGAAGGTCCTAGACACATTGACAGACACTCTGTAATTTCATTGAACCACTACGAAAAACCTAAGGATGAGCTAAGAGTTTTAGACAATCCTATGGCTAAAGAAATCAGTGAAAAAGACGAAAAATAATTAATAAGACATCAGATTTCAGATACCAGACTTCAGACAGCAAATTAAATCTGACATCTAGCATCTGACATCTTAATATCTAAATAAAAATGGATTTACTTACATTTAAACTTATACTTGTACTAGCACTTTTCCTGCTGTCGCTTACGATCGCAGCCTACTCTACCTGGGCAGAAAGAAAAGTAGCCTCTATCATGCAGGATAGAATTGGTCCCAACAGAGCCGGGCCTTTCGGATTGCTGCAGCCTCTTGCTGATGGTGGAAAGTTTTTCTTCAAAGAAGACTTTACGCCGGCCAATGCAGAAAAATTCCTATTCGTATTAGGACCTGCTTTGGTAATGTTTATTTCATTAATTACAGGAGCTGTTATTCCTTGGGGTAAAAGTTTAAATATCGCAGGTACTTCTTTTGATCTTCAGGTTGCTAACATTGACGTTGGTGTACTTTTCATCATCGGAATGGCTTCAATCGGGGTTTACGGAATTATGATCGGAGGTTGGGCTTCGAACAACAAATATTCATTACTAGGTGCTATCCGTGCTTCTTCTCAGATGATTTCTTACGAATTGGCAATGGGATTAGCACTTCTTTCTATCATTATGATGACAGGAAGTTTAGATTTAAAAGAAATTACAGAAAGCCAGACTACTGGAAAATTATGGGGAGTTATTCCTTGGGTTTCCGGTTTGAACTGGAATATTTTCTACCAGCCGATCGCTTTCCTTGTTTTCTTTGTAGCAGCTTTGGCTGAAACCAACAGACATCCGTTCGATTTACCTGAGTGTGAATCTGAATTGGTAACAGGATATTCTACAGAATATTCTTCAATGAAACTAGGTTTATATATGTTCGGGGAATACGTGAACATGTTTATTTCCAATGCTTTCATGGTAGTTCTTTTCTTCGGAGGATACAACTATCCTGGTATTGAATGGGTAACTCAGAACTGGGGTGAGAACACTGCAGGAATCTTGAGTATCGTAGCATTCTTAACGAAGACTGTCATCGGAATTCTGATCTTCATGTGGATCAGATGGACGCTTCCAAGATTCAGATATGACCAGTTAATGCACTTAGGATGGAAAACTTTAATCCCAATGGCATTGGTAAACCTATTAATTACAGGAGCTGTAATTTTAGCATTTGCAAACTAAGAAATTTGAAAATGAGCTGATTTGAAAATTTGATAATAAAATCAAAGCTTTATCTTTAGCCTATCATATTCAATCATCAATATTAAATAATTAAGATAACAGACAAGATTAGTCTAAAATCTGGTGTCTAACATCTAATATCTATAATTAAATGAAACTTACAAACAGATCAAAAGTTGTTTCCAATAAAGAAATGACCCTTGCTGAAAAAATCTACCTTCCTGCTATCTTTACAGGAATGGGGATTACATTTAAGCATGCTGTAAGAACCGTGATAAAAGGTGCTCCCGCAGTATATTCGTATCCGGAAGTACAGAAGCCAAGAACAACCATCTGGAGAGGCCAGCACGTTTTGAAAAGAGACGAGGAAGGCAGAGAAAGATGTACAGCTTGCGGACTTTGTGCTGTAGCTTGTCCTGCAGAAGCCATTACGATGACTGCTGCTGAAAGAACTAAAGAGGAAAAAGGTCTTTACAGAGAAGAGAAATATGCTTCAGTATATGAAATCAATATGCTGAGATGTATTTTCTGCGGTATGTGTGAAGAAGCTTGCCCTAAATCTGCCATCTATCTTACAGACAGACTGGTAGATGTAGAAACCAACAGAGGTTCTTTCATCTATGGAAAAGATAAATTAGTTGAAAAAATAAATGAAAGGATTGATATCACCACAAGACAATCCGAGAAACAAAAAAATGCGGTAAAATAATGGATCAGTTTTTATTTTTCTTGGTGGCGTTTTTAGCAGTGGCAAGTGCAGTGTATTTTGTATTTGCAAGAAATCCTCTCTATGCTATTTTGTCATTGATTGTTACGATGTTTTCAATTGCCGGAATGTATGTTCTTTTAAATGCACAGTTCCTTGCAATTATCCAGATTATAGTGTACGCAGGTGCCATCATGGTACTTTTCCTTTACATCCTGATGATGCTTAACCTTAATAAAGGAGACGAAAGTAAGAAGAACAATACTTTAAAGTTTGTTGGAGTTTTTACAGCAGGTCTTCTTTTAGTAGGCGTATTGGGAGTTTTCAGAGGCGTACAGGACAAACACATTGTGGTTGAAAATGTAGACAGAGGTATCGGTCTTACGAAAAATCTGGGTAGACTTTTGTTTAATGAATATGTTTTACCGTTTGAGCTTGCTTCCATCCTAATTCTGGCAGGTATTGTAGGCGCGGTATTAATCGGTAAAAAAGATTTATAAAATTATGGGAGAAGTAAATACATTTATACAAAGCATCCCTTTGGACTACTTCATCATTCTTTCATCAGTATTGTTCTGCCTGGGAGTAATGGGAGTATTGCTTAGAAAAAATGCTATTGTGATTCTGGGCTGTGTAGAGCTTATGCTGAATTCTGTAAACCTTTTATTGGCAGCTTTTTCAGCGTATAAAGGCAACGGCGACGGACAACTTTTAGTTTTCTTCATTATGGTAGTGGCTGCTGCTGAAGTAGCAGTAGGTTTAGCAATTATTGCTATGCTGTATAGAAATACCCGTTCTGTAGATGTGAGTATATTTAATAAATTAAGAGGATAAGAATGGAGAATCTAGTATATGCAATAGTACTTTTACCACTTTTAGGGTTTCTTATTAACGGTTTATTCGGGAAAAATCTTCCAAAAATATTGGTTGGATCTTTGGCCACAGCAATGGTTTTCGGATCATTCTGTATCGCTGTAAGCCTTTTCATGAATTTTAATTCTGAAAGTCAGCCTGTAATCGTAAAAGCTTTTGAATGGTTTAGAGTAAATGGAGTTCAAATCAATTTTGGATTCCAGATTGATCAGCTTTCTTTAATGATGGTAATGATCATCACGGGTATCGGTTCACTGATCCACTTATACTCTATCGGATATATGAGTCATGACAAAGGATTCTATAAGTTCTTTACTTACCTGAATCTTTTCATCTTCTCTATGTTACTTTTAGTAATGGGAAGCAACTACCTTATCTTATTCATCGGATGGGAAGGTGTAGGTCTTTGTTCTTACCTGTTGATCGGATTCTGGTATACCAACGAAGAATATGGTAAAGCGGCAAGAAAAGCTTTCATCATGAACAGAATTGGTGACCTTGCGTTATTGATCGGTATCTTTATGATTGCTTCTCAGACCAATGCTGTAGATTATCTTTCTGTAGCAGAAAACGCTTCAAAATTTGAATTGGACGGAACAGTGATTATCTTTATCACAGCGAGTTTATTCATCGGTGCTACCGGTAAATCTGCTCAGGTTCCTTTATATACATGGTTACCGGATGCGATGGCCGGACCTACTCCTGTATCAGCGTTGATCCACGCGGCAACGATGGTAACTGCAGGTATCTATTTGGTAGTAAGATCAAACTTCTTATTTACTTTAGCCCCTACAGTACAGGGAGGAATTTTATTCATCGGATTCTTAACAGCTGCTTTGGCAGGATTCTATGCACTTCGTCAGAACGACATCAAAAAAGTATTAGCTTACTCTACCGTTTCACAGCTTGGATTTATGTTCATTGCTTTAGGTCTTGGAGCATATACTACAGCGATGTTCCACGTAATGACACACGCATTCTTTAAGGCTTTATTATTCTTGGGTGCAGGTTCTGTGATCCACGCAATGAGCAACGAACAGGATATGCGTTTCATGGGAGGTCTTAAAAAATATATTCCTCTTACTCACGCTACATTCCTTATCGGGACATTAGCCATCTCAGGTTTCCCTTTATTATCAGGGATGATCTCTAAAGACGAAATTTTAGTAGCAGCTTTCGCTAAAAACCCTATTTACTGGGTAATCTTATTCGTATTAGCGGCAATGACTGCAACCTATATGTTCAGACTGTATTATTTGACATTCCACGGAGAATTCAGAGGTACTGAAGAGCAAAAACACCACTTACATGAAAGCCCGTCAAATATGACATTACCATTGATCGTATTGGCAATCCTTTCTGTAATCGGAGGTTTTATCAACCTGCCACACTTCATCGGTCACGGCCATTATGCCAAATTGATGGAATGGTTAAAGCCAGTTCTTACAGAACAAAGCTACAGCCAGATGGAAGCTACTCTTTCAGGAGTACCTTTCAATACTGAAATGATCTTATTAGCAGCTACAGTGCTTATGTTCTTCTCCGTATGGTTCATCGTTAGAAATACCTACGTGAAAAAGAAAAAAATGGCTGTTGCAGAAGAAAACTACACCGGATGGGAAAAGCTTTCTGCTAAGAAATTATATGTTGACGAACTTTACAACGCATTGATTGTAAAAACTGTTGAAGGATTAGGACGCGGAGGAAAGATGTTTGATAAGGGTATCTTAGACCGTTTTGTAAACTTTGTAGGTGATGGTGCTGAAGACAGCGGAAAAGCTATGAAGCGTGTTCAAAACGGAAATGTAGAGACGTATATTCTTATCATGTCTTTAGCTGTGGGAATTATATTAATTGTTAACTTTTTATTACAATAATAATGTCTTGTTTATTATTAACATTATTACTATTACCTCTAGTAGGTTCGGGATTAGTTTTTGCATGGAAGAGTAATTCCAGCAAATATTTGGCACTGGGAATTGCATTGGTACAAATGCTTCTTACATTTTATATACTTTCGGATTTCGATTTTACTCCGACGGTGGATAGTGTATTGCAGCATGAGATCAATTATCCTTGGTCACAATTTATGAAGAGCTCTCTTCACTTCGGTATCGATGGGATGAGTATGCTTCTTTTATTATTGACCAATATTCTGGCTCCAATCATTATTTTATCATCTTTCAACGAAAATGTAAACTATAGAAATACATTCTACGGACTGATTCTATTGATGCAGTTCGGTCTTGTAGGAGTGTTCACTTCTTTAGACGGATTATTATTCTACATTTTCTGGGAAGTAACTTTGATTCCAATTTGGTTCATTGCCGGACTTTGGGGACAAGAGAATAAAAGGTTTGAATTCACTACGAAATTCTTCGTATATACATTCGTAGGATCATTATTTATGTTAGCCGGATTGATCTATGTGTACAACCACTCAGCATCATTCGCTTTAACAGATCTATATAATGCACAACTGAACGAAGTACAGCAGACTGTGGTATTCTGGTTTATTTTCTTTGCTTTTGCAGTGAAATTACCGGTATTCCCTTTCCATACATGGCAGCCTGATACCTATACCTACTCTCCTACTCAGGGATCGATGTTATTATCAGGAATCATGCTTAAGATGGCAGTATACGGTGTAATGCGTTACTTACTACCAATCACTCCGCTTCCGATAGCAGGAATCTCAGGACAGATCGTGATCATCCTTGCGATTGTAGGAATTGTTCATGGTGCCCTGATCGCTATTATCCAGACGGATATGAAGAGAATCATTGCGTATTCATCTTTCTCTCACGTAGGATTAATGGTAGCTGGTATCTTTGCTTCAGCAGTAGTTACTTTAAGAGGAACTTTCAATGTTGAAGGTGCTGAAGGAGCTTTGGTACAGACTTTCGCTCACGGTATCAACGTAGTGGGATTATTCTACTGTTGTGATATTTTATACAAAAGATTTAAATCAAGAGACATCAGACAAATGGGTGGTTTAGCTAAAGTAGCTCCTAAGTTTGCTGTATTGTTTCTGATCATTATATTAGGCTCAATGGGAGTTCCATTAACGAATGGATTCATTGGAGAATTTATCTTGTTGAAATCTGTTTATGATTTTAACGGAACAGCAGCAGTAATTGCTGGTCTTACGGTAATTCTTTGTGCTGTGTATTTATTGAGATTCTACGGAAAAGCAATGTTTGGAGAAGGAGATGAAGCCGTTTTAAGTACAGCAAAAGATTTATCAGGAGTAGAGTTTTCTGTATTGGCAAGCTTAGCGGTTTTTGTGATTTTACTAGGTATTTTCCCACAACCGGTAATCGACATGGTGAGTAGTTCAGTGAAGTTTATCTACATGGCGATGGCTAACTAAAAAATTAAAAGATTTAAAAATTAAAAAATTAAGAGATTAGAGAGAGTAAAGATAAAAGACGAAGAGAAAAGAGACAAGGGCTTTTGAACCTTGAACTCTAAACCTTGAATCTTGAACTTTAAACTTCAAATCTCGCATCTCAAATCTATATTATGAGTGTTTTAATTATTGTTTTCCTAACGGCAGTTATTGCGTTATTTTCAGGAGTTTTTGAACAAGGAAAATTCGCAAGATACATTGGGATTTTGGGATTAATCATTGCATTGTACGTAAGTTTTATGCCGGAATGTTCGTTCTTCGATCATTATAAGCATATGTATGAGTACAGTGGCAATACCGCATTATTCACTAAAATATCAATCGTAACAACATTATTATTATTCTTCCTGGGAGGTTTTGCATTCAGCAACCACAGAAGCCACCAGTCAGAATTATATGCATTGATGCTATTTGCATTATGTGGAGGAATCATCCTTTTCGGATATCAGAACTTAGTGACGATGTTCCTGGGAGTTGAGATTCTTTCTATTCCATTATATGTAATGGCTGGAGCTAATAAAACTGATCTTAGATCCAACGAAGCTTCTATTAAATATTTCTTAATGGGTGCCTTTGCAACAGGTTTCTTACTGTTCGGGATTGCATTCATCTACGGAAGTGCAGGAAGTTTTGATCTGTACAAGATTCATGATTTTGGAGTAGCTAATTCTGGGAATGTAATGTTCATCTTAGGAGTATTACTTATTCTTTGTGCATTGGCATTCAAAGTAGCTTTAGCACCTTTCCACATGTGGAGCCCTGATGTATATGCAGGTTCTCCTTCATTAATTACAGCTTTCATGGCGAGTGTGGTAAAAATCTCCGGATTCTTTGCGCTATTCAGATTGATGACTCTTGGTTTCACCGGAGTTACTCACGAATGGATCAACGTATTAGGCGTATTCTTAATCATTACTTTACTTTTGGCCAACGTTATGGGTCTTGCTCAGACGAACGCAAAAAGAATGCTGGCTTACTCTTCAGTTTCTCACGCAGGATATATCGGATTGGTATTCTTCGGAATGACAAGCCTTTCTACTTATAACCTTGCCTTTTATTTATTTGCTTATTCTTTATCTACAGTAGGAGTTTTCATGTGTCTGATCTGGGTAGAGAAGTTAAAGAGAGAAACCTCTTTCGGAGCATTCAAAGGATTGGCAAAAACTGAACCTTTATTAGCAACAGCAGCAGCAATCTCTATGCTTTCAATGGCAGGGGTTCCGTTAACAGCTGGTTTCATGGGGAAATTTGCTTTATTCTCCCAGGCTATGAACGGTGCAGCTTTCTTAGTATTGGTTGCAGTATTAGGCTCTGCCCTATCAATTGCTTACTATTTAAGACTGATTATCGCAATGTTCTTCTTTAAAGAATCTACATTCAAGTCATCAGAAAAAGTAACGCTTACTTACAATATCATTGCAGTAGTTGTTATTGCTTTGATTATCATCCTTGGAGTTTTCCCGGATTTGTTTGCAAGAATGTTCGGATTATAAAATCTGAATTTTAAATATCAAAAGCACAACTTTTCAGTTGTGCTTTTTTATTATCTATAACTGGAATATAAAACGGAAACAGAAGAAAAAAGATATCTAAATTTACTAATCAGTAATCCGATAATCTGTCTTTACATAAAAGAGCAATGAATGATAAAATATGTTGCAAAATTTCCGAAGACACAAGTGAATAATATACAATAAAATAAATTTTTCACCCTGCCAATATTCTGCTTTTTTCATAACTTTACTTTAAATTTCAGCTTTTGGCTAATCTCTATAAAAAAGACTCTCCTTTTCAGGTTTATATATCATTCAAAAAATATTTGGATGTCCTGGAGCATATCCGATATAACGACAGACTGGAATACAGGGTGAACTACGCAGAGTCTTTAATTGAGAGTACCAGAAATTTTAAAGAGCTCAGAGAAGGCTTTCAGGATACTTCTCTTCTCGAAAAATATGAAGACCTCATCAGATTGCTTCTTGCTGACCTTTTCCCAACCGGACTTACTAAAAATGAAATAAAAGCAGCCAGTATTCCACTTTCCAACATTACGTTCAATTATACCGAAAGGTTTAAAGATATTCTGAAAGATGCCGGAAAAGACTTTGAAATAGAACTGAGGAATATTTCAGATAATGAATTTTATGTATTCTGCTGCTGTCTGATTCTTCAAAGTTATTTCAAAAAAGATATTAAAAGTACGATTCCGTTTTATTATGACATTCCCAACAAACAGGGAATAATGAAGCATTATAAGATTACGGTCAATTCAGACTTCACAGAAATCATTCCTACTGAGGATGCCAAAATTCCTTCCGATGACACGCTGGATATGCTGCTGGAAAATCTGGATGATTTTAAACTGTGGAAAAAATATTTCCCTTCACAATCATGGATTTTGAAAGGATTCACTATCATTTCACTGGTAGACTGTACCTCTGAAGTAGCACTTTCTGATCTGAAATCAAGCATGATAGAAATTGATCCCGAAGATTTGAATCCTAATGAAAATCTGACGGAAATTTTTAAATCTTATTTTGATGTTTCGGAACTGAATTTCGGGCTGATGACTTTCAACAAAAAGGAACAGAAACTGGATAAACTTCCAATTTATGAAAGTCTTCTTACCAATCATATCCTGGATTTCTGGATCAATGCATTTGATGAAGAGACGCGTAAGAGTACATTTAATAATTTAAATCATAATTCAAAACCTGTTGTTGTTTCTAATGTAAACAACCTGGACGAAAATATCAAGCTTCTTCCTTCCTTCAGTATTTTAAAGGATAACAATGTGAACAGTTTCATGGTAATTCCTATCATGAAAGACGGCGAACTCCTTGCCATCATGGAATTCACATCACCTATTGCAGGAAGTTTTAATGGTTTAAAACTTAAAAAACTTGAGTTCTTTACCGATATGGTTCTTTTCTCACTGAACAGATTCTACTTTGAGAAAAACTACCAGATAGAAGCTATTATTCAGCGAGAATATACTACCATTCATGACAGTGTGGTCTGGAAGTTCAGAAATGAAGCTGAAAAATACTTTACCGCATCGCTTGGAAGGAAAATATATACTTTAAAGCAAATTGCATTCAAAAATCTTACTCCGTTGTTTGGTGTTTCAGATATCCGTTCTTCTTCTGAAAAACGTTTTAATCTGATGCTGCAGGATCTTAATCAGCAGATTGAATGGCTGAATGAAATTTTGACACTTACCAATTCCGATTCAGAAAAATTTGTATTGGCACTAGATGTGTTTGAAAACGAAATCAACAATGAGATCAAAGCGGATACGGAACAACGTTTCCAGAGATTATTAAGGGAAGAAATTCATCCTTTTTTACAGGGAAAACTGGAAGTAAGAACCTCCAGAGAAATAAAGGCAAAAATCAAAGACTATTTTTCACACATCTTTACCACTACGGATCTGTTTTATCACCACAGGAAAAACCTTGATGATTCTATCACGCTGGTCAACCGAAAGCTTGCAGACATGCTGGATGAAAGTCAGGTAAAAGCACAGGAAATTTTCCCACATTATTATGAAAGATTTAAGTCTGACGGTGTGGAACATAATCTGTACATTGGTTCTACCATTGCTCCTGAGCTGCATTACACCTCGAAAGTTGTTCACAAACTAAGGTACTGGCAGCTGAAGACCATCTGTAAAATGGAACTTGAATTTCAGTCGTTCAAAAAATATCTTCCTGTACAGCTGGATATCGCTTCACTGATCTTTGTATATAATGAAAAAATAGACATCCGTTTCAGAATGGATGAAAAACGTTTTGATGTAGATGGCGCCTACAATTCCTATTACGAAATCATCAAAAAGCGCCTGGATAAAGCCCATGTGAAAGATTCTGCAGAACGTATCACTGCTCCCGGAAAGATCACCATTGTTTATTTCGGAATGGAAAACCAGAAAGAATATCTGGACTATATTTCCAAACTCCAGAAAAAAGGTGTCTTACAGCATGATATAGAGTTTTTAAAGGTAGAGGATCTCCAGGGAATCACAGGATTATTGGCGTTGAGGGTTTCTTTTACACCTCCACAGGAATAGAAGATTATTCTTCATCCACAAAATAAGTATCGGCTTCTTCAACTCTGTCGGCAGAATCCGGTTTAAACAGAAATTCATGGTACAGAAATGACACAATGATAAATCGATCACGAAAAATATCATGAGCGTTTATCATAGCTTTGGCTCTCTTTAAGAAAGCTTATCTGTACATTTTTTAATTAAAGACTAAGAAATGCTGCTCCAAAAGACAGAACAGAAATAATAATCCCTGCCATAAAAATCTTATAGGTAATCGATAAAAGCTTATATTTCCTGTCCAGAACTTTCCCCAGATAATACAGATCTTTTACCATAGAATCGTAGATATAGTCTCTGTCTTTGATAAGGTCTTTCATTGCATTGTTATAATCATCAAACAACATCTGCTGAAAGTTTCCAAAGAACAAAAGATTTACTTTTCTATTGGCAATATCCTGAGGAGTAAACGTTGTTTTGGTCACATTCGGTTTTGTAGATAAAATAGCAAATATGATTGTAAATACACTTGATAACAGCAAAATGAAACTCGGAAGAATCAGATGTGAATTCTTAGGAGCATCCAGCTTCGGAACCAGTACAGAAAGACAAACTGAAATAATAATCGCGTTTACTGATAAAAGGATATTGGCTTTACTATCTGCAATATCACTAAGTCTCGTATGATTGTTAAGGGTTACTCTGAATAATGTATCTACACTTCTATCAGATTTTTCTTTTTCCTTTTTACCTTCTGAGCTTTCCTTTTTTACCTCTTTTTTCTCTTCTTCTTTTTCCAGCTTCTTTTCGATCTTTTTAATGTTTTTCTTTTTCAGGGGTTCCCAGTTTTCTTTTGCATAATCCGTGTAAAAAGTATGCTTATTTTTCAGCATATCAAGATTTCCGGCATTCCATTCTTCATTGGAAAAACATTTTACATTCGTCAGCTCCCATTCTTTTCTTAAAGCATCGGAAATATCATTATAATCGTGACCTGCAAAATGGCTGAAATCCGCATCTTTCACGATTTTTTCCAGCAAATTCTGAGGTTCGTAATGTATTTTCGTAGCCAGAATCAGTTTTTCAACATCTGCGATATAATTTTCCGGATAATTTTCCTGCTGTAAAAAGGCTTTCATCACCTCCACACTCCTCTCTTCATGGTTCAGCGCACATTCTATATACCCGGTATCATGAAACCATAATGCTACGAGTACTTTCTCCTGATCCTCTTCAGAAACAGGGGTGTTTTTCATGATTTCCTCAGCCTTATTGACCGTATAGGCAGTATGGATAAAATTATGATAAAAATATACCGAAGATAACTTATCTTTGAATAAGATTTCAACATAATTTTTAGCTTTTTGTAGAATGCTCATTCCTGAAATTTTGTTAATGTAAATTTATGAATTTATCCTTTAAAACTCATCTAAAAAATACTTCTATTGTTCTTCGAACTGTAATGTCCGCAGGAGCACTTTATTCCTGTGCTACATATAACGTACAAAAGGGCAAAAACTTATTTGAAGTAAAAGATTCTGAGATAAAATCTGAAAATGATTTTAAACTTTTTCTGATTGGAGATGCAGGAAATGCAGATGAACCTCAGGCACAAAAAACACTTAGTTTACTGAAAAGCAAACTGGATTCTGCAGACAGCAACTCTATGCTGATCTTTTTGGGAGATAATATCTACCCTAACGGCATGCCCAAAGAAACAGATAAAGAGTATGCCTCAGCTAAAGAAAAACTGGAGAATCAACTTGCCATTACCAAAAATTTCAAGGGTAAAACATTGGTAATTCCCGGAAATCACGACTGGTATAACGGCCTGGAAGGATTAAACACCCAGGAAGAGCTGGTAAAAAAATACCTCGACGACAAAAAAGCTTTTCTGCCTAAAAACGGATGCCCTATTGATGATATCAATGTCTCTAAAGATATTAAGCTTATTGCTATTGATACGGAATGGGTTATTGCAAACTGGGATAATTACCCCGGAATCAATAAAAACTGTAATATCAAAACCCGCGAGAATTTTTTTGATGAATTTAAAGATCTCATTATCAAAAATCAGGGTAAAAAAATCATTGTTGCGTTACATCATCCCATTATCAGCAGCGGAACCCATGCAGGCTTTAATTCTGCAAAATCACATCTTTTTCCTTTAAAAAGTAAGATCCCTGTTCCTGGTGTTGCAAGCTTAATCAATATTTTAAGAAGTTCCTCAGGAGCCAGTCCTGAAGATATCAATAACCAACATTACGCGGATCTGGCCAACAGACTGAAAAGTATCGTTCAGGATAAGGAAAATATTATTTTTGTTTCCGGGCATGATCATAATCTTCAATATCATGAGGATGAAAACATAAGACAAATCATCAGTGGTGCCGGTTCTAAAACAGATCCGTCTACCATTATAGAAAAAACTGATTTTTCTTACGGAGGCAGCGGTTTTGCGGTTTTAAATTTCAGAAAAGACGAAAGTACGGACGTAGAATATTTTTCTACAAAAGATGCAAAGCTTCAAAAACTGACACATATCTCAGTAATTTCCAAGCCGGATGTATTTGTTAATAATTTTCCGAATTCTTTTCCACAGACATTTTCCTCAACCATCTACCCGGTACAGCTTACTCAAAAAGGGAAATTTTACCGCTGGCTTTGGGGAGATCACTACAGAAATTATTACGGAATCCCGATTGAAGCTCCAACGGCCAATCTTTCAGAATTAAACGGCGGATATACCCCTTTCAGAGAAGGTGGAGGAAACCAGTCCAACAGCTTACGACTGAAATCAGCAGACGGACAGGAATTTGTGATGCGTGGAGTGAAAAAAAGCGCTATCCGTTTTCTTAACAATATGGCCTTCACAAAGAGTACATTGGGTGAAGAGCTCACTGATACCTTTCCTGAAAAATTCCTATTAGATTTTTATACTACCAATCATCCGTTTACTCCATTTACGATTGGAAATATGTCAGAGAAACTGAATATTTTACATAGCAATCCAAAACTGTATTATATTCCTAAGCAACAAGCTTTGGGTAGATATAACGAGAATTACGGTGATGAAATGTATATGATTGAAGAACGTTTTTCTTCTGATCCTAAGACATTGGCTTATCTCGGCAATGCAAAAGATATTGTCTCTACGGATGATGTATTAAAGAACCTCAGCAAAAGCAATAAATATTCTGTTGACAGAGAATCTTACATCAGAGCAAGATTATTTGATATGCTTATCGGTGACTGGGACAGACACTCGGATCAGTGGAAATGGGCAGAATATGAAATGGGTGACAAAATAGTGTATAAACCTATTCCTAAGGACAGAGATCAGGCATTCAGTAAATACGACGGAGCCGCATTTAAGCTTATTATGAATGTTCCGGCAATCCGCCATATGAAAACCTTTACAGAGGATATCAGCAGTGTCAAGTGGCTTGCTATGGAACCTTACCCGATGGACCTTGTCTTTTTAAAAGGGGCAGATCAGACAGAATGGGAAACACAGGCAAAATATATTCAGGAACACCTTACGGATGCGGATATTGATGATGCTTTCCATAATCTTCCGAAAGAGGTACAGGACGAAACCATTGCTGAAATTCAGAGAAAGCTTAAAGTAAGAAAAACAAAACTCCAAAGCTATGCCGCTCAGTACTATGATGTGTTACAGAAAAAAGTACCTCTGGCAGGAACTGTGAATCCTGATAAGTTTGTCATCACCAAAAACGGGCATTCGGTACTTGTGCAGCAATATAAACTGGGCAAGAATAAAGATCAAAATGAACTGGTTTTTGAAAAGACATACAATGATTCAAAAACAAAAGAACTTTGGATCTATGGATTGGAAGATGATGATATCTATGAAGTGACAGGAACCGGAAATCCTAAAATGAACATCAGACTGATTGGTGGATATAATCATGATACTTATAATGTTGCTGATGGGAGAAAAATAAAGATCTATGATTTTAAATCTCAAAAGAATACTTATAACGCCGGTAATGCAACCAAAAATATTACTGATGATTATGACATCAACAGCTATAATTACAAGCACCCGAAATACAATTCCGTTGCCGGATATCCAAATCTGGATTATAACCCGGATGATGGTGTCATTGTAGGGGTTCTGGCTAATTATACGGTTAATAATTTTATCCGTGATCCTTATACCCAAAGACACAGCTTAAAAGCTAATTTTTATACTGCCACTGCAGGATTCAGCCTTACGTATAAAGGAGTATTTAAAAAGGCAATCTCAGGTTGGGATTTCAATCTGGATGCATTTTATACAACTCCAAGGTTTTCTCAAAACTTCTTTGGACTGTCTAATGAAAGTGAATATGATAAGGAAGATACAGAAAGAGAATATAACAGAGCCAGAATTTCTAAATTCAACTTTGCTCCTTCCATTTCTCAGAAGAGCTGGATGAATCTGAGTCATCAGTTTCAATTGACTTTTGAAGATAATAAAGTACAAAGAAAAGCCGACCGCTTCATTAATCAGTCACCGGACGTAAGGCCAGCTGTATTCAACAGTCAGCAGTTCGTTGGAGCCAATTATACATTTGGTTATAAAAATGCAGATAATATAGCTTTCCCTACTCTTGGGCTTGAGTTTATGCTAAATGCCGACTGGAAAGCAACTCTTTCTGACTTTAATAAAAATTTCCTGACTTTAAAAGGAAAGCTCGCCATTGATCACAGAATTGATAAAAAGGGAAAATTTGTTTTTGCCAATGCCAGTAATGTCATGTGGATGAATAACAATAATTTTGAATTCTATCAGGCTGCGACTATTGGAGGTAACAACGGAATGAGAGCCTTTAGAAACGAAAGGTTCTCAGGTAGATCTTATTTTACCAATAACTCTGAAATACGATGGGATTTCGGGAGAATAAGAAACAATATTGTTCCTGCCAATATGGGAATTCTTATCGGATATGATATTGGCCGTGTATGGAATGACAATGAAAATTCCAGAAAATGGCATCAATCTGCCGGAGCAGGTGTTTGGTTAAGTATTGTAGAAATGATGTCTGCGAGACTTAATTATTTCTATGGCTCTGATGGTGGAAGACTTTCTGCAGGGATAGGAATGAAGTTTTAAGTATTATAATTTTGAGACAGACACAAAATACTGTTTAACAACACATTATAATTAATCATTATTGAATATCTAAAAAATTTCAATTTTAATTAAATTTAATAATTCTAATTTTCAGCTTACATTTTTCATTAATAAAACAAATATGGCTTTTAAATAAAAGCCATATTTTTAGCTACATAGGTCAATGCAATACATAGCACTATATGTTTATCAATTCTTTAAAAAAAGGACATTTTAAAAACATTTTATATTTGCTGCAACAAAAAATCAACAGATGATGAAAAAAAAGCTATTGTATATGGCATTATTTGTTATGTTTATTCATATAAATGCACAGGTAGGTATTAAAACACCAACACCACAACATACATTACACGTCAACGGTTCTCTACAGGTTGTTAAAGACCTGAATGTAGGCGGTGATGACAGAACAAAGGGAAATTCAGGAAACAAAGGTGAAGTCCTCATGTCAAACGGAGCCGGAAATACTCCGGTTTGGAAAACAATTGAATCTGAAAACTTCCTAAAAGTAGTGTATGTGGGAAATAAAACAGACATCAGCCCATCCAGTGGCAGTTATACAGGAACACACTCTACTCCGGTCAACACTCATGAAAGTTATTCACAAACCTATGTTTTTAATGTGAGTAATAAGATTGATACAGCTTATCTAACCTATAATTCAACAACAGGACTTTTTACAGTAGTAAAACCTGGGTTCTATAATATTGTTCCTTATGCAACCTATGATCTTAATTTAAATCCGTCAGGACAAACTGCAGGAACAGCCAATTCTTATATCCAGAAAGTATCGCCTACCCTTACAACACTTGCAGGAATATCCACCGGACATGGAGAACGTACTACAGGATTGAATCATAATCTTTCATCCATTAATTTTTTTAATACGGGAGAAGCCTTCAGAATACGTTGCCGATATACTCAGGATTTCCGGTTGTCAAGCGGTAATATTCATATCTCATATCTTACTCCGTAGCCTATAAAACGTCAATCACTTCAATACATTCATATATTCAAAAACCCCACAGATTTCTCTGTGGGGTTTATTTGATCTGTTAGTTAAAATGGAAAATATAACAATATCTGTCCGTGGGCATCATAATTATAAGTCCATTTCGCTTTTGATATTCCCGGCTGAGGAGTTATACCTCCTGGAGATTCTGCATATTCGATAACTGATTCCTTAGCTCTAAAATTATTTTTTGATAAACTCTTTTCATAAAAATCATCGTTGATCAGGTATAATTTCTTAAATGGATTTTTAGCATTGTCAAAATCTGAATACACAGTAGTTGTAAACTGCTTATTCTTATCTCCTGCCTTTTCTAATGTTTCACTTTTAGAAAGATTATTATTTGAATCAAAATAATACGTGCTAAACAATTCCTGATATCCTCGTTTTGTATATACACTTATTGTATTGGATCCATAGGTATAGGTTCTTGACATTTCCAGTTCGGAGACACCATCATTATACTTATAATACTGTTCAGCCTTAACAGGTTTGCTATTTTCCATCAGATAAGAAGTCGTTCTATATCCGGAAGTTGTTCCTGATTCAAGATAATCTATCTGTATCTTATTGTTTGTATAAGTTAACTGAGTAATTACATCAGGATAAAAAAATTGGGAATCCGCTGTTACAGAATAGTTCCTTCCAAGCATTTTCTGCAAATGTCCATTTTCATAGAAAAACCGATAGTATTTTTCAGGACTAGGCAGTGTTTTGCGCTGATCCATCTCAAAAATATACCCTTTATCAGGTTGTAAATCTTCAGTTTGATTTTCAGCTACTGCTTCATCATTTGTACTGCACGAAAATAAACTTAGTGCAAATAAAATATAAAATATTTTTTTCATGGTTATCTAATAGGCTGCAAAAGTAAGAATAAACAACCTAAAAAGAAAAAGTAAAAACATTTCCACCTTCATCCTTCCCTTTCTCATCTGCAATCATTAGTGTTTTATCATTAAGAAAAACAATAGCTTCCTTCTGTGAATTATGATTCAATGGAATTTTCTGAATTTTAGCAGAACTGAAATCGTTGGCAGTAAAACCTGTAAGAACATGAACATTTTTATGCGTCAGCAATACAATTTTATCTTTCGTACTGTTGATGGTAGCTGAAGTGATGGCAGCATCATTATAACCGCCCTGAAGTTTTAATGTTCCTATTAGCTTGGCTTCAAAATCACCTTCTTTATTAGGCACCTGAAATACCAGGAAAGTCCCGTCAAAACCTTTGCTTCTGTTTTTGGTGAATAAGTAAAAATTTCCATCCATTTCTACAAAAGCTTCACAATCGTACAACAGGTTTGATTTTTTTGGTGGAAATTCCGTTTGACCCTGATAATGGAATTTTGTAGTCTGAACAACCTTAGTTATGGTTTGTCTGCTGTCTTTCAAATCGGTTTTTAAGATAGCCAGATCCTGTCTGTTATTATCATTATTCCCAAAATCTCCGATATAAATATTTCCCTGAGAATCTGATATGATATCTTCCCAGTCTGTATTTTCAGCATTTTCTACCGGTATTTTTGCCAGCATATCACCTTTATCACTCAGACCATATATTGCATTTTTATTTCCTCTGTCTTCTATTACCCAGATTGTTTTCTTATCTTTTGACAAAGTAATTCCGGAAACTTCCTTCAACTTTTTAGGTAAGGAAAACTGGATTTTCAATTCATCCTCATTAGACGGAGAATTCTGAGCTTTTGGATTGCAGCTCAATAAAAGTAAAGCAGGTAAAATAAGAAAACGTAACATATTTATTTTTTATTTTTTAATTGAATGTAAGAAGCATTAATTGTTCCAATAAAGAGCTATGAAAGCTTTTTTGCCTTTTCCCAAAGAACATCCATTTCTTCCAGAGACATATCTGCCAATTTTAAATCCTGTTCTTCAGCAAGCCTTTCCATTTTTTGGAATCTTGAAATAAACTTAAGATTGGTTCTTTCTAAAGCCGAATCCGGATTAATACCTGAAATTCTTGCATAATTGATCAAAGAGAAAAACACATCACCCAGTTCCTGTTCTTTCTTATCAAGATCGGTTTCAGCATGAAACTCCTGAATCTCTTCATCTACTTTTTTCCAGGCATCTTCGGCATCATGGAATTCAAAACCGATTCCTTTTACCTTATCCTGGATTCTGTATGCTTTTACCAGACTCGGTAAGCTTTTCGGAACGCCTCCCAAAATGGATTTGTTTCCTTCCTTTAATTTTAATTTTTCCCAGTTTTGTTTTACCTCTTCTTCATCTTTCACCTCAACATCTCCATAGATATGAGGATGACGGAAGATCAGCTTTTCATTAAGGGAATTGATCACATCTGCGATATCAAAACTTTCTTTTTCTGAACCAATTTTAGCATAAAAAACCAAGTGAAGTAAAACATCACCCAGTTCTTTTTTTATCTCCTGCAGATCATTCTGTAAAATAGCATCGGAAAGCTCATAAATTTCTTCAAGGGTAAGATGGCGAAGCGATTCTAAAGTCTGTTTCTGGTCCCACGGACATTTTTCACGAAGATCATCCATGATATCCAGTAATCTTCCAAAGGCTTCCAGTTTCTCCTGTTTCGTATTCATAAGTATTGGGAAATTCAATCTTATACAAATGTAAGGGATATTTTGGGTCTATGGTAGAGGTTAGCGTTGAAAGTTGAGAGTTTATAGATGTGGGTGCAAGGTACGGGATACGAGATTCGCGTTTAATGTTTAATGTTTAATGTTTAATGTTTAATGTTTAATGTTTAAAGATAAAGACGAAATTTGAACTCAGCAGAAAATTTCCCTAATCCCTAATCCCTAATCCCTAATCTCTGCTACCTAATAAAAAACCAAAAGCCTTGTCAGGAAATTCCCGACAAGGCTTTGTATCTTTAATTCAGAATTGAATTATCCTTGTTTTCTGTGCGTACTTTTCGGAGCTGATTTTGCAGCTGAAGTAGCTTTTACTTTTGGAGCAGCTGGTTTCTCTGCTTTTGGAGCTTTTTTAGCTTCTTTTTCAATGTTCAGCTCTTCTGCAGGCTCTCCATCAAAAGTTTCAGGTTCTGCCTTTACAAAACTTTCAGGAGTAATATATCCTGCTTTGTGAAGAACATTGTACCACTGAGCCAATTTCTTGATATCAGAAGAATATACTCTTTCTGTATCATAGTTAGGAAGAGATGCCAACATAAAATCTTTCAGATCTGCATCAGAAGATTTGTGAGAAATAGTTTCCTTATAGTCGTTGTTTTTAGCAATATTTTCAAATACTTCAAACAAAGGAACTTCTTTTTCAAATGTAAACATGGCAATATTATCCAACAAACTTACCTGGCTTGAGTTTCCAATACTTACTTTTTTCTTACTGGTAACATCTTCAATGATGAATCCGTTTCTTAATTGAGAAACTAATTTGTAAAGTCCTGGTTTTCCAGAAATTGAAATTATTTTTTCTAACAGCATAATTTTATTTTTTGTAAATTCTGCAATCAGCCTTAAGCTTTTTGCTTTATATTATTTCTTTTATCCTTGTTTAATTTATTTTGGAAATCTCATTTTGTAACCAATGTTTACGTCACCCTGAGAGATTTTTGTCAGTTTACCTTTTACCAGTTTCTTTTTCAGAGCACTCAGGTGGTCAGTAAACAGTACCCCTTCAATGTGGTCATATTCATGCTGAATTACGCGGGCTCTAATATCGGAAAAAGTTTCTGTATGTTTCACAAAATTTTCGTCATAATATTCAATAACGATTGTTCCTTTTCTTTTTACATCTTCTCTTACATCCGGAATAGAAAGACAGCCTTCATTGAACTTCCATTCTTCACCTGATTCCTCAAGAATCTGAGCATTGATGAAAACTTTTTTAAATTCTGCCAGCTCATCCTTAATATCTTCATAATCCTCATCTTCTGCAAGAGGTGTCACATCTATTACAAACAGACGAATATCCAAACCAATCTGTGGCGCAGCAAGACCTATGCCATTAGCGCTGTACATGGTTTCGAACAT
>Ga0070682_100000096_pt1 | contig 79913 bp, 59 predicted proteins | sample KBSC63LmetaG_FD_64668 | JGI IMG/M metagenome (GOLD analysis project Ga0070682, IMG submission 64668) | Corn rhizosphere microbial communities from Kellogg Biological Station, Michigan, USA - KBS C6-3L metaG | ecosystem: Host-associated > Plants > Roots > Rhizosphere | place: USA: Michigan...
GTGAAGCTGTCTGTGCCGAAGAAGTTCGCGTTCGGCGTGTAGCTCACCGACGTGCCGTTGTTGGTGACCGAACCGTTTGTTCCCTGCGTGACTGCAGAGACTGTCAAGGTGTCGTTGTCAACGTCAGTGTCGTTGCCGAGAACGCTAATAGTATTTGCACCGCTGTCTTCAGCAATCGTCGCCGAGTCATTAACCGCATCCGGCGCGTCCTGAACATTTGTAACGGTGACGTTAACAGTGGCTGTATCGCTGCCGCCGTTACCATCTCCAATCGTGTAAGTGAAGCTGTCTGTGCCGAAGAAGTTCGCATTCGGCGTGTAGCTCACCGACGTGCCGTTGTTCGTCACTGATCCGTTTGTTCCCTGCGTGACTGAAGACACTGTTAAAGTATCGTTGTCAGCATCAGTATCGTTCCCGAGTACGCTGATGACATTCGCGCCGCTGTCCTCAATGACGGTGGCGGAATCGTTTACGGCATCGGGGGCGTCTTCAACGTTGCTGACTGTGATACTCACAGTGCTGGTATTTGAATTAGTTGCACCGTCGCTGGCTCTGAACGTGAAACTGTCTGAGCCGACGAAGTTGGGGCCGGGAGTGTAGGTAACGTCTGCACTGCAGCTGCCACCCGAACACGTCACTGCTCCAATGCTGCCAAGGAAGCCTGACGTTGGTCCGCTTACGATCGAGAAGCTTAAAGTGTTGTTCGTAGATCGCAGGGCCTGCAACGTCACGGTCACCGGAGTTTCTTCCGCGGTACTGGCAGACTGGTTAGCGGTTCCCGGAGGATTCGTTCCGTTAGTTCCCGCCTCCACACACGCCTGAACGGCCGGCGGCAGGTTTGAGAAAAGGTTATACCCGCTTAGCTGTTCCACCGCATCGACCGTGGTCAGATAATTCTCCCAGGGGTTGTTTCTGATTCCCTGCACGTTCGGCATGATTAACGCGATGGTCCTTGTAGAACAGGTCACGCGTGAGACATCGTCGCCAGTTTGTGCGGGCAGAATCAGAGCTACTTTCCAGGTTGAAGACGGAACAGTTACATGGCCGCCGGCGATAGTCGTGATCGTGCTGCCGCTGGCACTGCCAACGCCGCCGACTCCATTGGGTCCCGCAACTATATAAATCTCATTGCCGGCATCGGCCTGGGTCCGCAGGTAACCTTCGAAAGCTGCCCACGGTCCCTGATTGTTATCAGGGGATTGCGGCACCATGTTCGTCATCAGGTAGGTTTCCTGATTGATCGGGACACGATTTTGATTGTCGCGGTCGGCGTTAGGCGTCATGTGGCCGCGATCGAAACCGGTGCCTGAGTAATCGAACGCCTGCACGCGATACCAGGTCGGGTCGATGGCTGGATCGGGCCGGAACGTGTCGACGCGCGTCAGGGTTCCGTACCAGGAGTTATCCAGATGCCAGCTAACCCAGTTAGGCGTTCCCTTGTCGCGATTGTAGGAGAGCGTATAAGTCGGTTTCTCCATCAGGAAGTTTAGTGGGTCAAAGGGCGAAGCCGAGCTGGGGTTGCCCATTGTTAAGTGGACGCTGGGGGCATAAGGCGCTGGCTGACCGGCGCCAACAACTGTGAACGACCAAACGTAATCGGCCGCCAAAGTATCGGTATCGGCAGCGCTATCGTCCGTATCCACGTCGTGCACCGCGGTTTTAGTAATCGTGACCGTGCACTGCTCACCGAATTGGAAGGTAGTGTTTGGAGTGAAGGCGTAAGTCCTAAGGTCGTTCGTATGCGCCTGGGTGGCCGCGTTGTGTGACCCGGTGCTCGAGCAAGTTATGTTGTACCAACCGGCATCTACGTTGACCGGTTCAGTAAAATCGACTGTGATGGTTGCGTCGTAGGGCGCAGTAGTTGAATTAGTGAACGGATCCGTGCTGGAAACTGCCGGACCAAACTCGACTACCGGCGACGTGCTGCGCGGATTCGGCGCGGCAGCAACAAAGTCGTTGCCGTTTTGATCAGTATCGGTACCGCCGTTATTGTTTCTGAAAATCGCCGTCGTGTTACTTGGCGCCGGTGCGGTTGCATTACCTTCGCGGCAATTTGCCGCCCCGTAACCGACGAAATCGACGATGTCCGGATCCGTTCCAACCGGGCAGGCGCCGGTTAGCGTGTCCAGATTTCTTACCAGCGCAATCTTGCCCGCTGCGGCTGCCATGTTGATGTCGCCGGTTACCGATGCCTGAGGCAGCGGCGAACCAACCGCACCGCCCGAGCCTAAACTAACCAAGTAATATGCGCCCGGCTCGATAGTTCCGCCCAGCGCTTGCTTGCCGGTAAAGGCAGTAGTGTTGGTGGCCGGGCCGTATTGAAGTGACCAACCAGCCATCGAAATGGTCGAGGCAGTTGGGTTGTAGAGTTCAACGTAATCGTTTTGATAAGGCGCTGCGTTAGGAGGAGTGCCGTTGCCGCCGCCGCCATATACCTGACTGATGGTGACATGATCGGGAATGGTCGGCAGCACACTCAACAAAATATTCGTCGTGGCGTTACGAGCTTGTGCATCAGCGACGGTAATGGGAAGAGACTTCATGCCCGGGGGGTTATTCGCAGGCACGGAGGCAACAAAAGTGTACGTGGTGCCCGAACCACTGAAAGCCTGGTTCGCGGCGCCGCCGATTGAGGTAAGGTTGGCTGTCACGGTGATGCCAGTGCTCGCCGGATTCTGAGCGGCGGCCACGCGCACAGTCAAAGTTGTCGACTCTCCCTGCGAGATGGTGCTGGGATTCGCTGACCCAACCGCTGAGAGACCAGTGCAACTGTGTACCGGTGATGAAGTGTTATGCGGATTCGGGGCGCCGGTGCCGAAGTCGGCAGCGTTGTCGTTAGTATCAAAGCAGCCTTCGTAGTGTCGCTGTGCGGCGATCGTATTGGAGAGTGCTGGAGCTGCTCCCGATCCTTCGTAGCAAGTGCCAATGACTGGATCAGCTCCGTAGCCTACGAGGTCGAGGAGTCCCGACGCCGCGTTAGGGCATGCCCCAGTTATAGGAGTCGTGTTGCTAACCAACGCGACTTTAGTAGAACCAGAACTAATCGCAATGTTTCCAGACGCGTCCGCCGTCGGGAGATTGGTCGTACCCCCGGCCCCCAGAGACTCCTGAACGAGGTAGTACTGACCGGGTTGAAGCGTGACATTTGTTAGGGCCGTAGTCTCCCAACTGTTCGACGCAAAAGACCAGGCCTGGACAGACCAACCATTGAGACTAACGGGCGCGCTACCGCGATTGATAAGTTCGATGAAATCGTTCTTGTACGTTGAGCCTGTGTTACCACCACCACCGTAAACCTGGCTAATGACAACGGCATCAGGCACAGGTGTAGGAGTCGGAGTTGGCGTCGGTGTAGGAGTTGGTGTCGGAGTTGGGGTTGGGGTTGGCGTAACGCCACACACATTCAAAGGTGACGCGGTGTTGCGCGGGTTAGGCGTGGTGACGCTGAAGTCGGCGCTGTTGTTGTCAGTGTCGGTGCAGCCATCCATCGCCCGCAGGGCAGCAGTAGTGTTGTTGCTCGGGGCAGTGGCCGGGCCAGTTCCTTCAAAAAAGTTGGCGCCACCGTAGCCGACCAGATCCATTATGTGCGCCAGGTCGCCGGCCGTGCAGGGCGTGGAACTTCCGTTACAGGCCAAGCCGGTAGCCGTATCAACCAGGACAACTTTACCGCCTCCGGCAGCCATATTTATGCCGGTTTGGCTGGCATCTTCGAGCGGCAGCGAGACTCCGGTCGCACCTCCGCCGAGTTTGATCAAATAATATTGACCCGGAGCCAACGAGCCTGCGAGGTTCGCCACATTACTGGAAAAGTTGCCGGTACCAGTTGCACTTGAATACTGCACGGACCATCCGTTTATAGACACGGTTTGCGTGCTGCGATTAAACAGTTCGACATAGTCGTTGAGATAGGTTGCGCTGGCATTGCCGCCGCCGCCATAAACCTGACTAATCACCACAGTTCCCGGGACACCGGGTGTCGGAGTTGGGGTGGGAGTTGGCGTCGGTGTTGGAGTTGGAGTTGGAGTCGGCGTGGGCGTTGGTGTCGCAACCGTCGCAGTCCCGTTTACCGTAAAATTATCAACCCTGCCCGTACCTGCAGTTCCTACAGTTCCACCACCAATCGATGTCGTCGAAGTGTCAACAAGCCGGATGTAGACAGTCGATTGGTTATCCAGAACCGTAACGCCACTTAGATCAAGTGTTCTCCTCGACGGCAGGTTTGGACTACCGCTGCTTGACCAGGTGACGGTCGCAACAGTGTAAGTACTGTTCGTGCCGCTGGCGTCAGTGAAGGTAGTGCCGTTTGTACTGTATTGAACCTTGAAATCACGAGGTCCGGTACTGCTGCCCATCTGATCCCAGGTTATGCTGAGTGCGTTATAGCCGGACGTGCTGAAAGAAAACTGGTAATAATCTCCGACGCCCCAGTTGTTGGATGAAAGTGCTTTTGCGGATCCGTTACCACCGGGATTACTCCAGGCAGTGGACGAGCTGGTGTGGAACCCGGTAAAAGCCGAACCTGCCGTTAGGGCTCCTGAATCAGCAGTAGCGGAACCGACACTGACAGTGGGCGTCGTCCCCGTATTTACTGTCGACACACCCTCGAAGCCCCACGCGGCCATCACGACGCTGGCAGCTGACGCGCTGCGCAGATTTGGGCCGAAGATTAAGGCCACGCTTAAGGCGCAAAATAGTATTGCTGTTATTAATAGGGGCAAACGGGTCCGCGCTGGGGATCGGAGGGCACTAGACATAGAAAGGTCCTTTCGAGATCGGTAACGTCAAAAAGATTCCGCACGTTGAATCCGGGAATTACCAGAAGACAAGCCTTAGGAATGTGGTGAAGGTTTTACCAGCATTCTTGCAACGGGTCAATAAAAGATGCCTATTTTCTTGCATCAGTTGCTTAAGTTTTAGATGGGAAACTGTTGAGTAGACTTTCGCCTACCGCAGTTGCAAGCGCGTGTGCCGATTGACCGTTGGTGAGCTTCAGTCAGGGCGAAAGGCCGGTTGTTGGAAAGAAATCTTTGGAGTGCGACCGCTTGACGCCGCTTTTTCGAGGGCCGGCGAACGACATCGGCGAAAGTGCGAAGAAAAACGCGACCGACCAAAACGGTCTCAAGCCACCGCGCTCCAGAGTCTTTATTGAGTATTAACGGATCTTAATCGAGGGATCGCCGAAGTAAATCCAGGTGCTGCGCACGTCGGGATCGCCACTCGCATTTTTGGCAATCTTGATCGCGTCGCCGAGGGCAATGGGCGATGCGCCGTAGAGTTGACGATAAAGCTCGAGTTCCATCTGGCGCTGGCCCGGCGTAACCGTTAGGCCGGAAGAAGCGAAGGCTGCAACGGCGCCGCCGTTTGGCGCTTTCAAAAGGGCTTCGGCCAGAGACACGACGGTGGGTGCAAGATAATAACCATTAAGACAGTCCATCACGATCACAAATGAAAGCTTGTTCCCGTTTGTGAGCGCGGTTGCATCAGTACTGTTAAATATTGCCGCACCCGACCACACATCGACACTGCCGTGACCCGAATAGTTGACTACCGATCTGCCGGCGTTGAAGCCATTAACAACGTTTAGCTTTGCTTGTGTCGGCCCGTCAACGCGCACGTTGACGCGTTGCACGCTGACCGCTTGCGGCAGTAGTTGCTGCACCGCATCACTCGAGCTTTCGAAATCCCATACCGGCGGTGTTCCCGGATCGTCTGCAATCAGCAGCGCGGCCTCGGGGAAACTGGCCGGGGTGAAGTGGACAATCTTGTCGATTATCTTGTCGGCGTCCGCCACAGACTTGAACGGTAAGCGACCGACTGGAATATCGGCGGTGCCGTCATGATCAAAATCTGCCAGCCAATCGTCAGACGCCGTTTCACTGAACGTGGCATCGATTAGCTTCGTCGGCACCAGATCGAAGTCGCCCTGATTTTCATAGCCTCGCGGATCATAAGTCGCATCACCGGCAAAAATTATGTAGCGAGGGCTCGTGGCCCAGTGGGCAGCGGCGTGCTGTAGAAAGTCCTTAACTGCCTGTGGCCCATGAAGGCCATAGCCAAACTCGTCATAAATATCTTCCACATCAACGATCGCTGTGGACAGCCCCTGGCTTTGCCGGAGCGTTAACAGCGGCGCCATGCTCGGTATCAAACTCTTGTGCGCGACGATCAGGAAATCAGCGGCGTTTGAATTCAAATTGAGCGTGGACGGCTGATTCAGCGAAAGCGACGCGGGCTGATCAAACTGGCCAAGCGGAACGGCGTACAACAAACGCTGATCCTTCGAACGCGACTCGGTGGCAGGGACAGTTATCGCGTAGCCCGATCCGCTAACCTCAGCCGCCGGCTTCGTGAGCCGGACGTTCAGCGGATCTGTGTAGTCGATTAATTGCACCAGCGGAGTCGCGAACCCGTCGACGGCGACAGTTTGTGATCCGCGCAGATTGAATTTCAGCGCATTAGAATCCGCGGCGAAACGGTGCCGGTAAGTCAATCTAACGTAATCGACGATGCATACTTCACCGGTAGTTGTTTTGGTGAAGGTGACGGTGTTATTGCCACTTTGCACGGTGGAAATTGCGATGCTGCGCACCGGGTGTTCGAGCGCCCCAAACGAAACCGTGCCCACCAGCACGCCATTGAAAGCAACATTCACTTGATGAGAGCTGGCAGATTGGTTTTGTACGCCCTGAATAGCGAATTCAAGTGTGGCAGACGCGCCGGGCTCCGGATTGGGAGCAGCGATAGTCTGGTTGACTGGATTCGACGAAATGACGCGGCCGAAAAAGTTTTCCTGTTCGCCGTTCAGTAAATTTGAAAGGTAAACCAGGCGCTCTTTAAGTTGACTCGTATATTCGAAATTGACAGGCGAGAAATTATCGGCGAGAGCCGCGTGGTTGTGTTGAATAGTGGCCTTCCGCGCGCGCTTTGCCTTTCGCTTTCGCGACCCGCGGCTCTTTCGTTTCGTCGGAGCACTCACTGCGGAGGCCGGTGCGGATTTGGCGAGTGAACCCGCCTTAGCGGAGACAACTCGCGCCGGGGGTTGCTTGATTTTGCTCGTGCTTACCAACGCTTCCGTCGGAACGCTGCGAACGCCTTCTGGCAACGGAACCGCGGATGGCGCCGCAGGAGAATTCACAATCGGCTGAGTGCGCTCAGGCATGCTGTCTTCAACCAGCCGCAAATGTTCGGTTCCCGTTTTGTTGAGCGGTTCGAGTTTTATCCAGCTCGACGATTCGTCCAGAACCCAACTGAAGAAAATTGGATTGCGCAAGACAGGCGGGTGACTTTCGGGACCCGCAGCCGGCAACATCGTGGGGCTGGGGATTGGCAGAGGCAAATCCGGCTCGCCGTCGCCTTTGATCTCACCAATAACGCGTTTGCCTGGTGTGTTGCCCGCCACCAGGTAATAGATGCGGGTGTCGCTCGTCGGCGTATCGAGCCCCTGGCCATAGAACTCAATGTAGTCTGCGACGCCGAACAAACCGCTTGACTGACTGGTACTGATCGCCACTTCATTCCCGTTAAGAAATAAACGCAGGTTTCGAATGTCGACTGAAGAATTAAAACCTGCCGACGCCATCTGCGTTTGGGTTACGCGATACCAACCGTCTTTCTTGATCCCGATCTTAAGCGCCGGCTGTCCGGCTATCGCCCATTGCTCCTGAATCGCTGCACTTGTTACCGCCGACGCCTGGGTCTCTGCAGCCGGATAGCTCTTACTAGAGAGATCAACGGCTGAAAGCACGCCGCCACCGGAGGCAGCCGTAGTTTGCCTTAACTCGGAACTAGCTTTGTTGCCGGTGGGAATGATCGGCTCATGCAGAACGGTGACACCGTCGACGCTGACCGATTCAATAAAATAGGTCGCATCAGCTGAGCCGGCGCGATCGAGCCACGAATACGAATAGCCACCGGGACGCAACGCGGGAGTGCCGGGGGAAAACAAGGCGCCCGGAATGACTTCGTCGTTCGCGCGCGTCCGTTCGCCATTTCTAAGGCGATAGACGTTGAAACCGAGGTTATCGGGCGCAGCATTCGTGCGCCAGCTAATCAGGATTCCGCCCGCCGTCACAGTCGCAGTAATTCCGCTCAACTGGATTGAAGTGCTGGTGGGATCCGACGATCGCGCGATGGCAGTCTTTGCTGACGCCGAAAACGCCAGCACGGAGATAAGCAGAGCGATAGAGACGGATAAGGCCGTCAGGCGTCGAGCTAGGCCCAAACGTTGGGAACTACATTTCATTGCGCGCTGATTTTTAAAACGAGACGATCAGATAAATACGAGTGTTTGTTAGTTGCTAACCGTGCCGGGATGACAGGCGCTCTTATAACATATTTTCCTCGCGCGATAGTAGCGGCGCGTAGACAGGTGGTGTTCGCCGCAACGAAGAAATCCGGGGACGGCCGTGTGGTCGATTTCACCTTGCGGTAGCGGGTGGGTCCGCCGATTGCCAATTGTCGATTGCCGATTTCAGATTGATGTTTCGCCGAAGGCCAATCGGCAATCGGCAATCGCAAACAATCAAGACACCCACCCGCTACCGCGTGGCGGTACTGACCTCATCCAGCCACTAGTCTTATTCCCGGGAAGCGGGCCTGCCACTCGCCGCTACCGTTTTGTCAGTCAAGTATCATTACCCAAATAAGGAGTATGACCCATAAACAACCCGGCCCCGAAAGCTTCGATTGCTCGAAACTTCCAGGGCCAGGTCGCTTGTTCCGACGGGAACAAAGCGAGCTCGTAAAGGCGGCTGTTAACGCGGGAAGCGATCGCGGTATTCACCGGAGACGATGAACGATCTGACCATTTCCGCCTGTTCAAAGTTGCCGTTGTACTGGTTCAACTTGTCGAGCCAGAAGGCAAATCCGGCTGCGTCCGGTTGGCGACGCAGGTAACCGAAGTATTCCATCATCACAAACGTCTCGTTGAGTTTTGCGCTCACGAACCGGTTGTTCTCCGCAATACTTCTTAATACGCCGGCACGAGTCATAGTGTTCTGCGTTAGTCCGTCGACCAGCGCGTTGCGTTCGTCACTCGTAAAGGCGACGCCCGTGTGTGAAATCAGCGCATCGACATAATCGCCGTTCGACATACCATCGTAGGCCGCACGGAATGCCTGGCGGTTTACGAAGTCTGCGACAAACGCCTGTTTGTTCGCCTCAAGGGTAGCCTGCCAGCCGTCCTTGCCAACTACCAGTCCGGCACCGATTGCTTTCGCGTCAGGCAGGAAGGCGGTGTACTGCGGCGCCGCGCCGAAGCTGGCACGGTTTAGACCATCGACCAGACCAGCTGTTTCCTGGAACTCGATGGAGTAGAAATAGGCGGCCGAAACATGCTGTCGCTTGAAGTCGCTGCAAGCAGCGTCGGCGCCGCAAGCCAGAATCTGATCGCTCCAGTAGTTGAATCCGGCTTCATCCGGCTCACGACCGAGGAAATCAAGATACTGCTGACGCACGAAATACTCAGGGGTGTCGAGCGGATTCACCAGCCCAGTGTTCGTAACCGCCGCCGAAAACGCAGCATCAGTCGACTGAGAATTCTGAGTGAAGTTTCGCTCTGCCGGCGAGAACGTGTAATTCGCGCGCGTCGGCGTCACCGTATAGAAGCCGTTAGCTTCCACGTTATCGAACCGGTAGAAACCGTCGGCGTCTGTGATGAACTTCCGGTTTTGCGTACCGCTCAATCTGACGACGGCGCCCGCTACGGGATTGCCGCTGTTGTCAGTAATACGGCCGCTGACTGCGCCGTTCGATGCAGTCGGCGCGAAGGTGGAGTTGAAAGTCCACGGCGAGAACTGCGTGACCCCGGTTTTCTCGAGCCAGTTGTTTACGAAATCAGAACTGGTCGGAATTATGGGCTGCCAACCGACGCCGGTAGTGAAGCGCCTGAAGATGAAATTCGGACCTTCGACGTTGCCGTTCAGTTCCGAATCGAGATAGTGCAACCGCAAGGTGGCACTGATACCAGTCGGGTTCGGCGTGATCGAATAGAACCGCTGTACTGCCGTCGGGAAACCTTGTGCGCCGGTGGGCACCGTCCGGGTTAGGTCTACCACGATATCCAACGCCGTACCAGAAGTTACCAGGATCGTATTGAACGGGTTGCCGAAGCTGAGCGCTGCGCCATTGGTAATAAAACCAGTGCGCTTAACGCGACCATTAACATCAGAAGTGCCGGTTGAGCTACCGCCGAATGGCTGGGTCAGCGTTTTGGTGGCAGCGACGGTAATGTCGGTTGAGCCTAGCGCCAGAATGCCATTGACAGTGTTGTCGTTCGCCATGGCCAGGCCAGCGGGATTAGCGTTGGTAAGATTATTGAAAGTAGTTGAAAAAGTGCCGCCGATGGTTTGGCCAGCACCGCCGTTGAAGTTGACCAGGCCAGTGCCGGCTGTAAATGCAGTCGCGCTGCTGTTGTTGGTCCAATTACCCTGAATATTGATAGTCGCTGCGGTACCTTTGTCGAAGGTGCCGGCAGTGAGTAACAAATTGCCTGCAATCCCCAGGGTGGTCGTGCTGCCCGCGACGCCAAGCGTTTGGCCACTCTTGTTCACGGTGATGTTATTGAACGATTGAGTTACGGCCGTGCCATTGATCGCCTGCGCAGCGGTCGTGCTGTTGAAGGTCACCGTTCCCGTGCCCGGAGTGAACGTGCCGCCGTTGTTGCTCCAGTTGCCGCCAACGTTGATGTCCGCGGCCGTGCCCTTGTCGAAAGTTCCGCTGGTTAAGTTCAGCGATCCATTTAGCGTCAACGTTGTCGTGCTGCCGCCGACGGTCAAAGTTTGACCGGTCTTTGCCACGGTTATGTTATTGAACGTTTGTGAAGCAGCAGTGCCGTTGATGTTTTGGGCTGCCGTCGTGCTGTTAAAAGTAACAGTGCTGGTGCCCGGTGTGAACGTGCCGCCGTTGTTGGTCCAATCGCCAGGCAGTCCGATGTTCGTGATAGTACCCGCCGCGAACGTTCCTGCGGTCAAAGTAACGCCGCCATTGATCGTAAGCGTCGTGGTGCTGCCGCCGCCGGTTAGTGTGCTCCCGCCACTTTTGTTAACTGCAAAGTTATTGAAAGTTTGAGTTGCTGCCGTGCCATTCAGGCTCTGAGGGGCGCCACCGTTGAAGGTGACCAACCCCGTACCTGGAGTAAAGGTACCGCCATTATTCGTCCAGTTACCGCCGACGTTGATCGCCGCTGCAGTTCCCGCGTTAAAGGTCCCCGAGGTCAGCGTCAGTGAACCGTTTAGATTAAGTGTGGTCGTGCTGCCACCAACTGCCAGGGTTTGTGCAGTCTTTGCCACCGTAATGCCGTTGAAGGTTTGCGTAGCGGCCGTGCCATTAATGTTTTGACCCGCCGCAGTGTTTGTGAAACTGACAACGCTCGAGGCCGGCGTAAACGTTCCGCCATTGTTGGTCCAGTCGCCACCGCTCATACCGATGGAGGTTAAAGTGCCGGCATTAAAAATTCCGGCAGTCAGGGTTGTAACTCCTCCAATGTTCAGTGTGACTAAGCTGCCACCGGCCGTCAGTGTGCTGCCGCCACCCTTATTAACGGTGAAATTATTAAAGGCCTGAGTCGTGGCCGTGCCGGTCAGGCTCTGTGCAGCGCCGCCGTTAAAATTCACCGTGTTCCCGGTAGTTATGAAACCTCCGGAGGTGAATGTTTCGTTGGCAGTAAAGTTGCCCAGAATATTGATGGTGCCACTGGCCAACGTCACACTATTTGTAGTGCGCGCGCCGCTAATCGTCAGGTTGTTGTAATCAAAGACAGGTACCGTCTGCGCGCCGGTCCCATTGAAGTCGATCGTGCTGCCGGTGATGGTGTGGCTGGGTGCGGTGCCTGGCGTGAACGTTCCCGCAATACCGATAGTTCCGCTGGGGGCGAGAGTCTTACTAAAGTTGCTGAACGTGAGATTGCCGTAGTTGAACGCCAGCACATTCTGGCCGGCCGATCCCTGGTTGTAGTTGACCGTGCCGGTGGGGACGCTCGTTATGCTGCCGCCGACCACGGTTGTGCCGTTGTTAATCGTAAGCGTGTTGCCCGCGCTAACCGCAAGAGCACCGGTCTGCAAGATCAAGGTGCCGTTAACTATTGTGTTGCCCGCGTTCAAAGTTACGCCGCTGCCGTTATTGATCTTTAGGTTGTTGTAAGTCGTGGTGCTGGCCGTCTGCGCCGCAGCGCCAATGTATTCCACGGTCAGCCCGGTCAGCGTCTTGGTCGTGATGGTGTACTGGCTGAAGAAACTGTCAGCACCCGTACGCGTGACGCGCGCAGTTCCGCTACCGGTCAGCGTGCCTCCTCCACTGATGACAGTGGCTGCTACCGGCGCAAGAATCGCATTCGCCCCGTTGATGTTCAGAGTGCCACTAACAGCTACATTGTTATTCAGCGTTAAGGGCTGCGTGACATTCGAATCCGTCAGATTATTGAAGGTGATCGTGCTGGGAACATTTGTGATGCTCTGCGCCACCGAACCGTTGAAGTTAAAGGTTCCGGTTCCAGCGTTGAACTGGCCAATAGTGCCCGAGCCGCCGTTATTCAGGTCCACACTAAGATTTCCCTGAATGTTGATAATGCCCGTATTGGCGTTGAAGATTGCGCCTTTGGTCGTCTCATGACCAATGGTGAGGTTCCCTGATACGTTCATGGTGCTGTTATTGCAATTGAACGTGCCACCCAGAACATTTATATCGGTGGGATTCAGGACACTGCCGGTGTTGTTGGTCCAGGTGCCGTTAGTTTCTACTTCAACTGAGCCGCCAATCGTGGTGTTCGTACCCGCGACGTTCAATAAGCCGTTGGTCGAGACACTGCCGCCGCCTACGGTAGCCGTGTTACCCGTAAAGGTGATGCTTGGATTGGTGCCGTCGAGCAGAAAGCCCGTGCCGCCTCCGACATGGATTCCGCCGCCATGGCCGGCCGGTGAAGCGCCTGTAGCGGCATTGGAAGTAAAAGAAGTTGTAGCTACGGTGGCGTTGAAGCTTTCGTTTTCGATTCCGCCGCCGTTCGCCGCCGAATTGTTTGAGAAGGTGCTGGTGCCAAAACTTGCCGAGCCCGTTCCAGCGGTGTGGCCATTGAAGCTCGCGGTAAACAGCGTAATCCCGCCACCATTATTGCCGGCTACGTTACGGCCGAACGTTGTACCGGTTGAAGTAAAAACTCCGGTCGAGGCGTCGTGCGTGGGAGCCGACGGATCGAAGCCGATGCCGGCGCCGCTCGAGGTTGAATTCGTGTTTCCTTTCGCGAGATCTGCGGCGGAATTCGACCGGGCGCCAAAAGCGCCAGGTGCGGCGCTGCCGCCGATTGTGCAAGTGTTCAGCGTTAGATCGCCGCCGAGGATCTGGATGGCCCCGCCGCCGACATTCGCGCCGGTGGACTGGTTGTTGGAGATCACCACGTTGGTGAGTGTCAGCGCGTTGCCTTTCTCTCCCGCGACGATTGCCGCGGCGCCGAATGAAGTATTGTCGCGGCCACCGGAAATGGTCATGCCTGAAAAACTGTAAATAACATTCAGCGAGAAGGGCTCGTTCAGACACATAACTCGATCCTGATTGGTAGCTGGACTGCTGCCATTCTGGAGAATGATTGTCGAAGCCGAACCTGCGCCGTTGATTGTTGTGGAAGTGTTGATACCCAGATCACCGATGGTATTGCCGTCGCAACCGCCCCCGCCCGCGCCGTTGCTGGTAAGGATGACGGTGCCGGCCGGAATCGTGATGGTTGAGCCGGGGTTAGCATTGGCAACCTGAACGGCGCCGCGCAAACTGCAGTCGTTTGCTCCGCCGCTACACACTGAAGCAGCCGCCAGAGATCCGCCAACCGGATCATCGAAGCGATCGACCTGAGGCGTCGCCGTCGGCGCCAGCGGCACGATCGTTGGTGCGGCGCTGCCGTTCTGCAGCAACACGAGACTGCGTTCGCCATTAAGTTTCTGTGGCAGCGCCAGCACGGCCGCCGGCGCCTCGGTGACGTCCAGGCTGGTCGTGGTCATATCACCGCTTGTTGCCAGCGATTGAGTCGGGCTCGAGCTTTTGCCGTCAAGCTGACGAACGATATCGAGCTTGCTCTGGCTGCCGTTGAGAATTAATAGGTCGTCTGTTTCGTGGAAAGAAACATGCGAACGCTGCATTACATTTTGAGAAAACGGATTAGTCGCCAAAGAACTGTTGGTGCTGAACTCACGCGCGGACGCCCAGCTTGCGGCTGCACGTTGTTGCCAACCCAAACCAGATTCGATGTCACCCACTTCTTTATTCACTTTGAGACGGGCTGTTCGGAGCTGCGCGGTTTCTTCGGCAGTAAAGGGACGCGCGTCTGCGGCGGCTTGATCCAAAATGTTGACGGCGCCGTCATCCGAGAGCACCGCGATTTGACTGCTGCCGGCGCGATTCCAAATGAAAAACCCTACAGCCAACTCACGCGCGTTGTTGTTGAGACTGATGCGCTCGACGCGCGATTGCAGATCGACTTCCTGCTTTCTGCCCCAGCCGTGAACGATGTCCACTTCGTTACCGGCCGCTACGGCAACGTCCATAAAGGAGTCGTTATCCAAGCCTGAGATTTGTAAAGCCGTGGCCGGAGCGCTCAGCTGAAAAGTCATGGGCTCGCCGCTCAAGGCGTCCACGCCGTCATAGATCAGCAGCGCTGGACCAGATGGCGTTTCGACGCCAATGGCCACATCCGTCCAACCGTCCAACGCGCGAAACTCACCGGCTGTAAGAGCCGTGACTGTGCCCGGCAAAGATATTCGCTGGGCGGCTTTCAGCGCTCCATGCCCATCACCAGCGAGCAGAAACATGCTGCCGCCGCGCGAGGCGATCAAAACGTCTTTGCGATTGTCGTGATTGAAGTCGCCGACCTGGAGAAAGTCGGGACTTTCCGGAACTGAATAAGAATCCACGAGAGGCAGTAGTGAATCAGGATTGTAGCCCTGTTGCATGCGCGCGTAGACCGACTCGTCGGCAGGCGCAAACGCGTCCGGGTTACCGTGCTGCACGGTGACGATTCCCATGCCACCGTAGGCATAACCGGCGATCAAGTCGGGCACGGCGTTGGCAGCCAAAACAATAGACCCGAGCGTTCTCGGTTGAGCCTGGCCGGATTGCAGCGCGGCCGTCAGATTTTGATCGCCTCGATAACCCACTTGCAGTTGTCGCCCGTCCTTAAAATTAAAGAATTGCTTGCCACGTCCGGCAGCCTGCACTGTGACCGACGCTTGCGACGCTTTGGAATCAACACGCACATATAGCGCGTAAGGCACGGAAGCTGTGACTAAACAAACTAAGAGCAGCTTGATCGCTGCCCAAGGTGTCGAGAAAAAGTTTCCGAAGCGCATATTACGAGCAGGGTTCTTAACGGGGTACATCGAGGGAATCTCCTTGTTCTGTTAACTAAGTTTTTAAGCGTCCGAGCGGTTGTGCGGTCAGAGGACTCGCGGGTATGAATTTCTTTGCAACATTTGCCGGGTCGGTGCAGGACATACTTTACGTTGGCCTTGGCGTTTCGGTCAATAGTTCTGAACCAATCATTAGGGTTACTGTCCATCCAAACCCGGCGACTGATTACCGTGAAACCGTTTCCCAAATTCCCGACACCGAAAAGAACAGGGGCGCAGATCGTTCTGCGCCCCGCAAGTTGGGAACTAAAGCCAAAATTACTTCTCGTTCAGTTGCCACAATCCGGCACTGCATCGTCGGTAATTGTCCAGGTCACACTTTGGTTGCAGGCCACTACCTGATATAGGAAACAACCATTCTGATCTTCGGCAATCACCTTAACCCCGGTGCCGCTGCAAGCCAGGTCAGCGAGAGTAACGGAACCGCCCCCCGCAGGAATGGCGCTGATTAGCTGGTCGGACCCCCAGTTATCCCCGGTGGCAGCCGAAAGATACACATGACGAATCGCTCGGCTGGAGTTGTTTGCGATTGTGACGCTCGTGGCAGCGGTATGCGCGTTCAAGAGCAACGGCAAACACGCAAAGACGCCAAAGATTATCATCACGATTGGGAGACGTTTTGACTTAGCCAAATGAGTCCTCATCTCAATTACCTTTCTCGAAAAATCGATTCAGTTCTAATCAATTCCTTACGGACACGCGCTCGTGACCGTGTAGCCCGGACCAGGTCCATTGATCGCCGTACCACTACTGGAACTGATTGGCACCGATACTGTCGCCGTTGCGGTGGTGGTGTTCCCCTCGGAGTCTGTGACGCGGAATAGAATTGTGTATACGCGCCCGTTCAGATTGGAGTCGCGTTCAGCGCGCAGCTGGACCGACTTGCAATTGCCAGCGATGACGATGTCGTTCAGGGTATTACCATCGCCGCCGCCAGGATTCTCCTCGGCTTCATCGCTGTGAACACTGACGATGACAATGCTGCTCGTCAGATCGCCGCCACAGCCGGACGCGGTTGCACCGAAATCCGCTGCGGTGAAGGCGTGGTACTGGTGGTTGGGTGGCCACAGATTTATGTTGCTCGTAGCCAGCGTAATCACTGGCGGATTACCGACAGTTAGCGTTGCGCTCTGCGAAGCGCTGCCGCAGGCCCCGCTGGTAGTTACTACCACCGAGTGATTGCCGGAACTGAGCGAACCGGTGTTGATACTGATGCTCGAGCTGTCGCCATTGTAGGGTACGCCGTCCAGGGTCCACGCGTAATGGAATGGACCAGTACCCGACGCGGTCGTCGAGAAGTTGGCGATCGCACCTTTGCAAACCGTCTGGTCCGGCGGATCCGTTGTGGCAGTGTTTGCCTGTACGGTCAGTGTTGCGCTTTGCGAAGCACTGCCGCACGTGCCACTCGTCGTGACAGCCACCGTGTGACTACCGACACTGAGCGAGCCGGTCGGCACGTTGATGCTCGGGCTATCGCCATTGAATGGCGAACCGTCCAAAGTCCACGCGTAGTGGAATGGGCCGGTGCCGCTGGCGGTGGTCGAGAATGCAGCCGTCGCGCCCTGGCAGACTGTTTGATCAGCCGGGTCGCTGGTTGTGGTGTTTGCCTGAACCGTCAATGTTGCACTCTGCGAAGCACTGCCGCAGGCGCCGGTCGTTGTTACAACCACGGTGTGATTGCCAACGCTCAGCGCGGTCGTGTCAACGTTGATGCTCGGGCTGTTGCCGTTGTATGGCGAACCGTCCAGAGTCCAGGCATAACTAAACGGTCCAGTGCCTCCGGCCGTGGTCGAGAAGCCGACCATCGCGTCCTGGCAAACTGTCTGGTCAGCCGGGTCAGTTGTGGTCGTGTTTGCCTGCACCGTCAGCGTCGCGCTCTGGGTAATAGTGCCGCAATCGCCGGTCACCGTTAGACCAATAGCGTGAGATCCAACGCTCAGAGATCCGGTTGGCACGTTGATACTTGGGCTGTCGCCATTGAATGGTGAGCCGTCTAATGTCCAGGCGTAATGGATGTTCGTACCTGACGCCGTTGTCGAGAAGCTCGCCGTGGCGCCCTGGCAAACTGTCTGATCAGCAGGATCGCTGGCCACCGTGTTTGCATTTACCGTCAAATTCGCGCTCTGGATAACAGTGCCGCAATCGCCGGTCACCGTTAGACCAATAGCGTGAGATCCAACGCTCAGAGATCCGGTTGGCACGTTGATGCTTGGACTGTCGCCATTGAATGGTGAGCCGTCCAACGTCCAGGCGTAATGAATATTTGTACCTGACGCCGTTGTGGAGAAGCTCGCCGTGGCGCCCTGGCAGACCGTCTGATCTGCAGGATCGCTGGCTACCGTGTTTGCATTTACCGTCAGCGTCGCGCTTTGTGAAGCACTGCCACAGGTACCGCTTGTTGTTACTGCGACTGTGTGGTTGCCAACACTAAGCGAGCCGGTGGGCACGTTGATACTCGGGCTATCGCCATTGAACGGCGAGCCGTCCAAAGTCCAGGCGTAATGGAAGGGACCGGTGCCGCTCGCAGTGGTCGAGAAACTCGCGGTTGCGCCCTGGCAAACTGTCTGGTCAGCCGGGTCGCTGGTTGTGGTGTTGGCCTGAACCGTCAGCGTTGCACTCTGCGAAGCACTGCCGCACGCGCCGGTCGTAGTTACAGCCACCGTGTGATTGCCAGCGCTCAGCGCGGTGGTATCCACGCTGATGCTGGCGCTGTTGCCGTTGAACGGCGAGCCATCCAAAGTCCACGCGTAGCTGAACGGACCAGTGCCGCTCGCGGTCGTTGCGAAGTTAGCTGTTGCACCCTGACAGACTGTGACGTCCGCAGGATCTGTTGTCGCGGTCGCTTGGTTTACCGTCAGCGTTGCCGACTGCGAAGCACTACCGCAGGCGCCGGTTGTTGTCACGGCTACCGTGTGGTTGCCAATGCTCAGCGAGCCTGTCGGCACGTTGATGCTTGAGTTATCACCGTCGAATGGCAAGCCGTCCAAAGTCCACGCGTAGTGGAAGGGGCCGCTGCCGCCCGCAGTCGTAGAGAAGGTTGCCGTCGCACCCTGACAGACTGTTTGATCAGCCGGATCACTTGTGGTCGTAGCCTGATTTACGGTCAGCGTGGCTGTCTGCGTAGCCGTGCTGCAGGACCCAGTGGCCTCGACCGTATAGCTGGCGGCATCACTCGCTTGCACGTTGATTATGGTCAAGGTGCTGGTGTTAGCGCCGCTGACGATTGTGGCTCGGCCGCCAAGGTCGCCAGTGTTCAGAACAGTCGCGCCCTTCTTCCAAACGAAAGTGAACGGGCCGGGCCCGGATGCTGTCGTCGTGAATGTCGCCGTGCCGCCTTCGCAAAGCGCCTGATCCGCCGGGTCAGTGGTGGCGTTCGCCCCAACGGTAACCGTAGCAGTCTCGGTTTCGTTGTCGGCAATAACATCGATAGTCGCCGTGCCGCTCGCCGTGCCGGTGAACGTTGCAGACGCCGCGCCATTCACAAAACTCGTACTCGCGCCGGAGAGCGTACCAACCGCCGGAGTGTTGTTAATAAACGTTGCTGGGAACGGCGGCAGGCCGTTTAGCTCGACGGTCAAGTCCGGACCGATGTTTCGCTTCTTGATGTCCGCATTAATCGTCGAAGTGCCACCCACGCAAATAGTATTCGGATTCGCTACCGCCTGGAGCTCGAGGTATGTCAGAGGCACGATCGGGCCGGATGGCGAAGAAATTGCGCCGGCAGCCGGGCCCGTGTTGATACCCCACCAGTCGTCGTTTGCGGTAAGCAGGCCTGAAGAGAAGATTGCGCTCCCACTCGGAGCAGTGTTGCCTACCAATCGAGAGTACTGAACGTTTGCGGTTGAACCGCCAGAGTAAACGGCGCCACCGGCAACGGCGGCACTATTACTGGTGAACGAACTCGTGGTAACCGAAAGCGGCCCACCGCTCTCAACCAGGATCGCGCCGCCGCTTCCAACTGTCGCGCTGTTGCCCTGGAATGAAGAACTGGAAATATTGTAAACGCCGGTGCCGAGATTGAAATCGAACAGGTCCATGGCGCCGCCGCCAGCGCCGCTCGCGCTGTTATTGCTAAACGTTGAATTCGTAACAGTCAGCACACCGGGGGAAGGCGTTCTACCAAGCAGGTCGCCTGCGGAGTAAACGAGACCGCCGCCACTTCCGCTGGTCGAATTACCGCTCAAGGTGGTCCCGTTGAGAGTCAGGTTGCCGCCCGTAAAACAAATGCCGCCCCCACCGAAGGTGCCGGCGCCCGTCGCGGAGTTACCTGAGATCACAGAATTAGTAACCGTCAAATCGTTGGCGATGGAACCGGCCACAATGCCGCCGCCGCAAGCCGCCGTGGTTTCTTTTCCACCAGTGATTGTCACGCCTGAAATACTGGTTATGAATCCAGCGTCGAGGAACGGGTTCACTTCGATCACGCGATCGTTTGATGTTGTCTGGCGAATGATCGTGGTTGCCGCGCCCGCACCGACGATCGAGGTATTGCTCGCGGTGATATCCAGATCGCCGATCGAGTCGTCGCCATTGAAACCTTCGGCACTGCCGTCGATGGTTAACAGATAGGTTCCAGCCGGTATGCTAATAGTGGTGCCGGGATTCGCGTTCGCGTAAGCCACGGCGCCTCGCAAACTGCAATCGTTGGCCGCAGCGCCGCAGGTAGATGCCGAGAAAACGTCGTCGGTTCTATCGACCGTAATGGTGGCGAGTAACGGGGCTACCATTAGCGGCATGGCGCGCAAACCAGCGCGTGCCGGTCGAATGCTGATTCGGTGATTCGTGCGCTGGCCCAATTCTGCCGAACGGCTCGCCGCGCTCGAATGAGACCACACGGAAACTGCGAATAATCCCGCCGCACTAACGGCGAAGAGCGCGAGGATCGACAAAAGCCGGTTGGTTTTGCGCGCGGTTCGAAAGTTAGTTCTTCGGGTCTGAGAATCGAGCATGAGCGACCTCCTCAACATATGCGATATGAAGAATGCGACTTGTTCAAATCAGGGATTAACCATTCGAGGCAAGTTCATCGAATCTGAATTAGTAGAGTGCGAATTTATTTCGGGAGGTGAAGTTATGAATGCCATCCCTCGCGAACGTAGACCAGAAACACGACAACGTTTCTGGCCTTCGCGCTAATTAGTTCGCTCGCCTTGATCCGGCCTAGTTACGCGGCGGGAAGACGCCTTGTAACGCAATACAGAAATTGACCACCAGATAAGGCTGCAGGTTGTTATGTGGCAAGCTGCTGCCGGTGATGTCCAATGAATTGGGATTCACAGCGCCGGTTGCGGGCGCTGAATAAATATTTACGAACCCACCGCGACCCGCCGGCGACTCCGCCCACACGCCGCCCACCGCACTTTGCGAATTGCCACCCGCGTTCAGAGCCTTGCCGCTCACATGGCTGTGTGCCGGCATTTCGGTTTGCAGCAAGGTGACGGCTGGAGTGCCAGACTGCTCGCCCAGGAAACGGTTGCTCAATCCCTGACCCTGCCCCTGGTGCATTGCCGCCGATCCCTGGATGTTGGGCAGCGCAAAGGTCGATTTGCCATCGCCGCCGTAAAAAGTTCCGAGCAGCGAGAAAAGCGCAGTGTTCTGGCTTATGGGCAACAGCTGCCCGTTACACATAGCCCAACCTGTCGGTGCAAAGTTGCAGGCCCACATTCTAATTTCGGCCACAAAAGGACTAGCCATTTTTTCTTCTCCTTAGTTTCTTGAGGGGAAAGCGCCTACGAGGCAGATACACAAATTGAGCACGAGGTATGGCGAGCGGTTCTCATGCGGCTGGCTGCCCCCGATATTTGTCACAGTCGCCGGAGACATCTTGGCGTTCGGCGCGCCCGTGGCAAAGACGTTTTTTCCGCTATTCGCAAAAAAATTGGCCGTAGGTGTCGCGGCCGTGGAGTTATTGGCAGCGCCTACCACCGCGTTGTTGCCACTTAGCGCGTGCGTGTGCGCCGGCAGTTCCGAGATATTCAGCGTATGGAACTCCTCGCCGCCAGCCTGCCCCTCGGTATAGCCGTTACCCATATGAAAGGGGACGCGGCCACGCAGATCAGGCAGCGCGAACGTCGTCTGCCCGTTGCCTCCATAAGTCGTCCCGAGTAACGAGAACAACGCCTGGTTCTGATTGATGGGCAGAAACTGCCCATTGCACATGGCCCAACCCTTAGGCGCGAAGTTAAAGCTAAAGATTCTGATTTCAGAAAGGAATGGTGTACCCATATCGACGCTCCTTATTAGTTCTGACTCATCGTTCTGATTGACGAGTGCCGTTGCCGCCCATCAATTTGGATTGGGATAGATTCCGAACAACGAAATGATGTAGGTGACGACAAGATACGGAATCATGTTATCGTGCGGTTGAGAGCCTCCAGCTATGGTCGTCGGCATACTGCCCATGGTGGTGTCAGGAGCGCTCGCGGTCGAGTACTGCGTGGTGTCAGAAGTGGCCCAAACACCGCCTGCTGGATTTGAACTGTTACCGACCGCGTTACTGCAGAGCGCCGGATGCGTGTGGACCGGTATTGTCTGGGCGCTTAAGGTTACGGACTCAGTGCCCGCCATCTCACCCAGTTGATAGTTTTGCGAAATCCCCGGGCCCTGGCCCTGGTGAATCGGCACTCGGCTCTGCAGATTAGGCAGGGCGAAGGTTGACTGCCCGTCTCCACCGTAAGTGGTGCCAATCAGGTTAAAGAGGGCATCGTTTTCGGAAATGGGGACTAACTGTCCGTTGCACTTCGCCCATCCCGCTGGGTTAAAACTTCCGCCGAACATTCTAATTTCGCCAATATAGGGTTGTGACATTATCTACTCCTTCTTCTTCAAAGGAACAATTCGTATCCCGGCCAGAGCGCGCGCCGGATCGGTGATGCGGCTGTCAGAGCGGATCAGGTCCCGTGAATTTTCACGTCGGTCGCGGGAGTGCCGATGCTACTGAAATGAAGTGAAAACTAATCTGGCGTACTGGTGAAGGCGTCGCTCGTTGTGTTGCCTCGCGCTTGGGCCAAACAAGCCACCAACACCGCCGAAGTAAAATGCGACGCGGACTATATATTGAACCCGAACTTAAATACAAGATATTTTTTATTCTTTCGATTTTTTTGTTGCAACTTTGGAAAGGAAGCAATAGACTGCCCGCCTTTGCTAGCCACTTCTTTTACGCAAACCTTCCATTTAGGAGCATGTCCCATGTCAACTTCGCGTCGCGATTTTTTGAAGAAAGGTTCTCTGGTTGCACTTGTCGCTGCTGTTCCCGTGAGCTTGGCTGAAAGAGCTCTTGCACAAGGATCACTGGCTACTTCTCCGGGCTTAGGCTTGTCGAAGGCTGCGTTCCTGGCGGAGCTTAATACAGATTTTTTCCTAAACGATCCAAGCGGAGTAAGTAGGGTGAAATTAGTGGCGGTTGAAGATCTGCGCCGAACAGGAAAAGTTGGCGCAGGGAAAGAAGGCTTTTCCCTGTTATTCAAAGGCGGCCGGACAACGGTCGTGAAGCAGGATACTTACCTGATCGAACACGCTCGGCTTGGAACGTTTTCCTTTCTGTTGGTACCAATGAGGACGACGGACAAGGACGCGCCACTTTACGAAGCGATCGTTAACCAGCTCCAACCATAGCAAGCCGGGTCATCCTCACAAAAGTTTAAGGAAATGCAGCGCGGCCTCTTACAGGTGCGCGCGCGATTTTGTGTGCCGTCCCCTGACCTCTCTAATCAAGGACGGAGGGCCGTTGAACTGTTTGGGACCCACTCCATACGCAAGTGAAAACCCTCTTCTGCTACGGCTTTGAAGCCCAGTCGTTCAAAGAGTCGAAGAGAAGGATTGAAATTCTCGACATAGATTCTCAGCGGCCTTCCGATCTCGGCTTCACCCATCAAGGCTTTGACTAAGATACTGCCAATCCCCGCATTCCGGTTCTGCGGCAGCACGGTAATGTCCATAATTTCAATGCGATCCTTCGTGCGCGCAACGTATAGCCGGCCTACCGGACGACCGTTCAACATAATGATGTCGTGATTGGCAGCGGGCTCTATTTTTTTATAGTGCTCTTGTTGCGCGGTGAATTGCATCTTAACAAACGCCTCTTGCTGTTCCGCGGTCCATGGCACCATTGCCATCTCTTCCGCCCTGGTGCTCGCATAAATTTCCAACAACAGGGGTTCGTCAGCGGCTGCAACCGGCCGCAGCGTAACCGAAGATGGGTTGTTCGAAGCTTGCTTGGGCTCGTTCATTTTTTTAGTCGATTGAAAACCGCTTCGTAAAAATAAGAGTTGTCGTCCTTGCCAATCGGAACCAGGAACAGTTTGAATTGGCCCATTTCGTCGTGCTCGAATTGGCGTAATCCCTGGTCTAAAAACGGCCCGAGCGGTCCATGAAAAACGATGGCGAATTGTTCCTGGCCGGGATATGTCTTGAGCTCGGAAACCTGCGCCAAAACCAAATCCACGACGTTGGCGTCATCGATCTGAACGCTAAATGTTTTATTCAACTGCGCGGCAAAGTTCTCATGAGTAAGGGAAGCACCCATACGTTTCTCCTTTTACAGACTAATGGTTATCACTAAGACAAATTACTTTGGCTTGCTTAGGATAGCGAACATAAAATCACTAATCCTTGGGCCATAATGAAAGCCGTTTGCCAGTGGCGAAAATGAAAAGCCTCTCAGGCTAATCTCATCCACCAGCTGCTGAAACTGTTTCTGAAACTCGCGCTCCGATATCAATGCATACGGGAGCGAAGCGCCATACTTTTCAAAGACGTGATTTAAACACAGAATGTGTTCCTCTTGCCCGTCAAGCATCGGCACCTGATCGTCCAGTCCGAGAAAATACTTCAGACCGATTAGCCGGCACTCAAACCCTACCTTGCGCGCGCACGTTTGTACGTGCCCGAAGTGAATTGAAAACTCCTCATGGTTCAGGTGGTAACTCTGAATCGGAAAAGTGTCGACGCCGCCGTACTCCGACATGATCACGATGCCGCCGGGAGCCAAATGTTCCCACGCTCGCTCAATGAAGCGAAAGACGCCGGTGTTTAATAGAAACGAATCTGTCTGCGGCGATGAATCAAGATCATATCTTTCAAGGTCGCTGGCGCCCTCTCCTTGCCAATGCCATCCCGACTCGTCGTTCTCGTCGCGCGAGCGAGTCACCCAGGCAACCGGAAAATCCGCGATAACTTCGTTCGCGAGTATCAGATCAAATTTTCGGTCGGGAAGATCGAACTCCGTAGCGTCTTGTTGATGATGCGTCACGGCCAGGGCCACCCCGGCGAGCTTTTGCTGCTGACTCTTAATCAGAGACGGCGACAAATCCATGATCTGATAGTTGATTTCGAGTGACTCACCGGCTGGAGTTTCTACGCGCCGCGCTTGTTCAATAAACGCCCGCGCAAAGCTTCCGGTGCCTCCGCCAACTTCCAGTATTTCAAGCCGATTCGTAGCGCGTAAGCGCGGCAACACTTCCGGATTCAACGTAACAAGGCAGAAGCGCGCGCTGTAGTCGAGTCCTCCCAGGGCTTCACTGGGAAACCGAAGCGCATGATTGACGGTTGGCTCGATCAGGTCAAACTCCCACGCCGCATCGTCTATTCCCTGCACGTGAAAATCCGCAATCGAGTGTCCCCCGGTTTCGGTCGCGGCTTCACCCCACTTAGCCTCATGATAGAAATTGCGCGGCACTCTGTTGCAGGGTTTGAACGGGTCGGTCAGATCTTCGGCGTGTGCGGTGAATTTGATCAGTTGTCGCTCCGGTTTGGTGAGATATTCAATGGTTTCCCAACAGCGCCTGTCCGCCAAAGGATTCGTTATTCCGGCAGTTACAAATATTTCTCTTAGCGTCTTCGTGCCATCCGCTTGTAGAAACACGTTCGTTGCCTCAGCGGGCATACTCTCTTCCAACACTGAAAGCGACTCAATGCTCCTGGGCGAATAGATCCGCTTGGTCATTGAGGTGCGAACCAATTTTATTTCTCCGCTTTTGTCACAATAAGCGATGGCCGGGTTTTGCATCGGCCGCACGACAAATTGCTCCAGCAGCGATTCAAATGAAGCGAACGGATCCTCATCGCTGGGTATTAGAAACTTTTCTTTGATCAGTTCTTTTAGTTGCGCGCCATCGTCGCCCAACTTATCGAAGTCGTCCTCGCTCAACGAAACGTTGGTTCCCATTCGCGCGGCGAACAGCAAACCGTTCACGTTTCCGCGCGGCTCGATCACATATCCGGTCAATTGATGAAAGACACCGTAGTGAATATTACCGGGTCGCAAACGGCTCTCAATGATGTGGACGTGGGGACTAATTTTGTAGAGGGTCATTCAACGATTCAGAGGACGGTAATCAAAACTATGGCGGCTAATTCCGGCGGTCTTCTCCGTAAGTCTTTTTCATGTTGAGATAAACTCCGTCATCGGCAACGTTAGTAAATCCCAATCGTTCATACAATCGCACCGCTGCACTCCCGCGTAAGACGTGTAGCTCTACATTTTTCTGAGCGCCGGCCGCTTCCCGCAAGAGCGATTGAATCAGTGTGGTGCCAATATGTCGATTCTGATATTCCGGCAGCAACGCGATATCAACTAACAATATTTCTTGCCTGCTTCTATCAATCAGCAAGCGTCCGACCGGCTGATCGTTGAAAAGAATAATGTTGCTGTCTGCCTGAGGGTAACATAAGCCATAGTGCTGGTTCTGGCCGCGAAACTGCATCTCAAGAAATGCGCGCTGCTGATGCTCGTCCCACCCCCACAACCTCAATTCTTCCTCGCGCGTGCTCGCGTAAAGGACGAACAAAAAGTCCTGATCGTCGGGAGTGGAGACACGAAGAGTGGCTGCAGGCTCCATAAAGTATTATTCTCCTTGCTGCTTTAACAAAGATTAAGGCAGGACCGGTCGCCGATTCTCACATCAGTGATCAGGATATTGCAATCAAGTGTCGCCAAAGAATGATCAGTAGATTCAAGCTCCCTTTCAATTTCGATCCTGAAGCGCTGCGGTCCGATCTCGATCGGATCTCTCCGGATGAATGGGTAACACATTTCAATCAAGACTACTTTGAAGGGGAATGGACGGGAGTGGCCCTGCGTTCCAGAGGCGGCAGCACTCGTCAACTGGCATCGCAATCAGTCGCTCAGCTTACTTTTGCTGATACGCCGCTGCTTGAACGTTGTCCGTATGTACGCAAGACGCTGAGCACGTTTCAATGTACGCTGCAGTCCGTCAGATTTCTGAAGCTCGCGGCCGGCTCTCAGATTAAGGAGCATCGCGACTACGACCTTGGTTTTAAAGAGGGTCAGCTGCGTTTACACATCCCGGTCACTACTAATCCTGACGTTCAGTTCTTTCTTGACGCGCACCGCGTTGAATTGCGACCCGGGGAGTGTTGGTACCTCGATTTGAGTCTGCCGCACTGGGTGGAGAATCGCGGCGCAGACGATCGGATTCATCTCGTTATCGATTGCGAGCTCAACGAATGGCTGCGCGGCTTCCTTCCGCCTGAACTCGCCGGCGACAGTGAAGTAAACGAGTCTGACAAAAACTTTTCCTCGCCTGAAGAATTGCAGCGGTTCCGCCAGGCGGTCTTAAAGGATTTGAACCTGCAACGCCGGCTGCGCGAAACCGACGACCGCGAGAGTTTTATCAGACTCCTGGTAGGCCTGGGCCGGCAGCTTGGTTATCGTTTCAGCGCGGCCGATGCGGAGGATGCAATGCGGGCTGAACAACAAGCCTGGATCGAGAGATGGATAGACTAACGGACGTGGCACAACTCGAAGGGTGGGTTCCGGCGCGCTTCTTTTGGCGCGAGGGTAAGCCCTTCGTGGACTGGTGTTACCTCGGCGCGCAGCGTTTCGAAGCCTCGTTTTTCGAACAAACAATGGGAAAATGCATGGCCCGGCCGTTCAATTTGTTATTTAGACATCAAACACCGATTGAAGTTCTCGAGCAATGGCAGCAAACCCGGCCAGGAATGAACCCCACCGGATTTATCTTCCACATGTCTCGCTGTGGTTCGACTTTGTTGTGTCAGATGTTGAAGGCCATTCCGACCAACGTGGTGATTTCGGAAGCGCGACCGATCGATGCAACCCTCCGAGCGCAATTCACCGCGACGGAAACTACCGACGATCAACGGATCAGCTGGCTGCGCTGGGTGGTCAGTGCCATGGGCCAGCCACGACTGGGCGGAGAGCAGAATTTCTTCGTCAAGTTTGACGCCTGGAACACTTTGGATCTACCGCTGATTCGCCGGGCTTTTCCCGACGTGCCCTGGATTTTTCTTTATCGAGATCCTGTTGAGGTGCTCGTTTCGCATTTTAGTAATCGTGGCGCGCACATGATTCCCGGAGTATTGACTCCAACCTTGTTTGGCATGGACGTGCAAACCGCTTTTTCGATGCGCCCCGAAGACTATTGCGCAAAAGTCCTGGCAAGCATTTGCTCGGCAGCGCTTCAATATTATCCAGACGGCGGGCGCCTTGTTAGCTATCAGGAACTTCCGCAAGTTGTGCCTGAGTCTTTACTTAAATTTTTTAAGCTGCGTTGCTCCGCCGAAGACCTTGCCAGTGTTCAGGCGGCAACGAAACGTGACGCTAAGAATTCGTCAACTACCTTTCAAAGCGACAGCCAACAGAAGCAGGACAAAGCCACTGACGCAATTCGCGACGCCGCCGATAAATGGCTCTATCCGATCTATGAAGCACTGGAAGCGGCCCGAGAGCTCCAACCCGCCGTTAGCTAAATCCATCTTCCCAAAAAACGATCTAAAACCAGCTCCGTCGATAAAGATGACTTCGCAAATCAAAGAATCTCAACTGTTGTCTCCCTATGGAGGTGACTTAATTAATCTGGTCTGTCCGGATAAAGAAGCAAAGGCATCAGCCGTCTACGCGAATTCGCTGCCAGTGGTGCAATTGTCGGAAAGGTCTCTTTGCGATTTGGAATTGCTCGCGGTGGGCGCCTTCTCGCCACTTGATAGGTTTATGGGCGAGGCAGATTACCAAAGAGTGCTCGGCGAGATGCGTTTGACGAACGGCCACCTCTTTCCCATTCCCATTACGCTCCCAGTTCGATCAGATTTCCCGGTTCGTGAAGGACAAGATATCGCCCTATGCAATTCGCAAAACCAACCGCTCGCCATACTCACCGTCGAAGAAATTTATGAGTGGAATTTGGACGAAGCGGCGGACCACGTTTTCGGCACCAGGGATTTGCGTCATCCTTTGGTCGCGGAAATGAATAGCTGGGGCGAGCTCAATCTTTCGGGGCGCCTGCGCGTCCTGGGTTTACCACGACATTACGATTTCGCTGACCTGCGGCTCACCCCTCGCCAAACCCGGGCCCGCCTGGAGGCGTTGGGGCATACAAACGTAGTCGCCTTTCAAACGCGTAATCCTTTGCACCGGGCGCATGAGGAGATGACCAAACGCGCGGTTGCGGAAAAGCAGGGAGTGTTACTGCTTCACCCCGCAGTCGGTCTAACCAAGCCCGGCGATGTCGATCACTACACGCGCGTGCGTAGTTATAACGTTCTTGCCGAACGCTACTATGCGCCGGGCAGCGTGCTGCTGGCGTTGCTTCCGTTGGCGATGCGGATGGCGGGGCCGCGCGAAGCACTGTGGCATGCAATCATTCGCCGCAACTATGGCGCAAACTTTTTGATTGTCGGACGAGACCACGCCAGTCCCGGGCTCGATTCAGCGGGTCAACCTTTTTACAAACCTTACGCGGCACAGCAACTGGTCGAGCAATTCAGCGAAGAGACAGGCGTCGGTGCTGTTTCGTTTCAGGAACTGGTCTATGTGCCGGAACATGATCTGTATCTGGAAACCTCCGCCGTCCCGCCGGGCGCGAGCACGGTTTCTCTCTCGGGAACGGAAGTCCGCCGGATCTACGCCAAAGGCGAAAGCTTGCCCGCATGGTTCTCACGACCGGAAGTCAGCGACATTCTTTCTGAAACTTACCCTGCTCTCGACCGGCAAGGCATATGCATTTGGTTTACGGGATTGAGCTGTGCGGGTAAATCAACGATTGCAGAAATACTGACGGTGATGCTGTCGGAACATGGTCGCCGCGTCACCATTCTGGATGGCGACGTTGTGCGCACGAATCTTTCGCAAGGTCTCGGGTTTTCGAAGGAGGATCGCGACACAAATGTTCGGCGGATAGGTTTCGTGGCGGCAGAGATTGTTCGCCATGGCGGTGTGGCCATTTGCGCTGCCGTCAGTCCTTACCGCGCGACCCGGAATGAAGTTAGAAAGATGGTGGGACCAGAGAAATTCATTGAAGTCTTCGTCGATACGCCGCTCGCAGTTTGCGAAGACCGCGATGCGAAGGGTATGTACGCCAGGGCGCGGCGTGGTGAAATAACGAGCTTTACTGGAATAGACGATCCCTATGAGCCGCCCAACCATCCGGAAATCAGGCTGGACACGGTCGCCAGCAGTCCTGACATCAATGCCCGTCTAATCTTAGAACACCTGCTGCAAAAAGGATTTATCAAACAAGCGGGGCAACAAGGTCAGTTACTTCCGTAATTGTTCTTTCAAGTTCAGGTTTCGAATCAAGCGATGCAGATAGTTGGGATGGACGCCAAGAATCTTTGCGGCCTCGGTATAGCTCCCGCGGGCTTGCTGCATGGCGCCAACAATAATTTGCTTCTTGGTTTCAACGACCGCTTCGTGATATTTCGTCGCCGGCATGGTTACCGCCGCCTGCGCTTCGAGCACTGATTCGGGCAAGTCTTCCGGCAGGATCCGTTCGGTTGCGCCCAGCACGACTGCACGCTCAATCGCGTTCTCGAGTTCGCGAACGTTACCCGGCCAATCGTAACTAACCAGGCGTGCCTGCGCCTCAGCGGTGATGCCCATAATCCGGCGATTGCCACGTTGTCCAAACTTCGAAGCGAAATAATTCGCCAGCAGCGGTATGTCCTGCGGCCGATTTCTGAGCGGCGGCATTTCCAGCTCCACGACGTTCAGCCGGTAATACAGATCCTGCCGAAAAGTGCCGTTTGTAACCGCCTGATCCAAATCTTTGTTGGTGGCGGTTACGACTCTGATGTTCACCTTGATTGGTCGAGTGCCGCCCACTCGTTCAAATTCTCGCTCCTGTAACACGCGCAGCAGTTTCACCTGCAGAGCTGGGGATAGTTCGCCGATTTCATCAAGAAACAGCGTGCCGCCGTCAGCGACCTCGAGCCGCCCTTTGCGCTGAGTAACGGCGCCGGTGAACGAACCTTTCTCGTGACCGAACAGCTCGCTCTCGAGCAGGGACTCAGCGAGCGCGGCGCAGTTAACCGCCATGAACGGCTTATCGGCTCGCCGGCTGTTCAGGTGGATGGCGCGCGCAGCCAGCTCTTTTCCGGTGCCGCTCTCGCCTGAAATCAAGACCGTGGAATCCGTGGGCGCAACCTTCGATATGAATTGTAAAACCTCGCGTATCGGCTCGCTTTCGCCAACCAGATTGTGTTCGATGTTGAAGTCGGCGATCAGCCGGCGATTTTCACTTTCCAACCATTCGATGTGTCGGGCGTTTTCGATGGCGACTGCGGTAATCGCGGAAATCGCCGACACCAGTTGCAGGTGGTCTTGATCGAAAACTGAATTCGGTTCGGTGGTGTCGAGGTAAATGACTCCCAGCGTCTTGTCCAGCATGATGAGGGGAACGCACAACACTGACGCCGGCCGGTCCGCTATCAAACTCACCGATGATTGAAACTCCTGGGCTTCCGATTCATTGGTAATGAGAATTGACTCGCGATGCGTTAGCGCCCAGTTGGTCACTTTGCTGCTGACCTTTATAGAAACGTCGGGGCCGCGCTTCCGATCCAGTCCGAACACTGAAGTAACTTCGCCCTGCTGTTTCCCATTGCTCGCGGTATCGATCAGGATGATCACGCCACGCGCTGCCGGTACCACTTCGAAAACCAAATCCAGCAGCCGCTTTTGTAGTTCCTCCACGCCGCGTATGGCGTTGATGGTGGTGCTGATCTTCATTAACGCGCTCAAATCGCGCGCCATGACGAACAGAGCATCATTGAATTTGAATTGCAGCGTCGAGCCGCTTATTACCGGCCCGTCGTCAAAGTGAACTTCGCCCGAGGCTTTGACCTCAGCGTCATGGATTAAAAAGATGAATTGCGAATCGCCAATGCGAACTCGATCGCCATGTTGCAGCTCGCGGCGCTTAATGGGAATTTCGTTAACGAAAGTGCCGTTCAAACTGTCCAGGTCCTGGAGAAAGAACTGGTCGGCGTCTTTTTCGATTTGGGAATGGCGACGAGAGACAGATGCGTCGGCAATGCAGAGCGTGGCCGTAGTTTCGCGGCCAATAACGACAGGCGAAGTTTCTATGCTAAAGACGCTGCCCTTTAGTCTTCCGGAGATGGCTGTGAGTCGCGGGTTCATCAGAAGTCGGATGCGGTGGCAGTTTACGCGTACCAACATCTGGCGAGCAACAGGCCATGCCGTTTCGATCAGCTATTGCTCAATTGAGCGAGACCGCTTAACCGCTATCCGAACGGATAATGTTGCTATCTACGAGGCTAGCCGTCGCGGCCGTTCCGGCCTTCGCGCGACGATGTTCGCGAACCTCAGCCACTCGATTATTGCCAACGATTTGGCCGCAAAAAATACCAGGACTTGGCAATCCCGGCCCACTCTGCCCTGCGGCACGACAATCGCCATAGGCATCGCAGTTCTTCAACAGCAACTTTGAAAAGCAAAACGTTCTACCGGGATGACGTTCTCGCCCAGACCATTCGAGAATCCCGCAAACCCGCGAGGTAACAGGAGGAAGTCATGAAAAGGAATTTACTCAAAGCGTTCACCATGCTGATGCTGCTGGTAGTTTTGTCACTCGCAAGTGCGGTCGCCTCAGCCCAGACCCAGGCCGCAAACAAGGTTGTCGCGACCGTTCCGTTCGAATTCAGCGTGGGCTACAAAACAATGCCGGCTGGCGATTACTCGGTTCAGATTATCGCGACCGCGAACGACGCGCTCATGATCAAGAACGCTGACTCATCGGTTTCGGCGTTGCGCTTGAGTGAAGCCACCAGCCGCGAGAAAGAAAAGTCTAATGCGCGCCTGATTTTCAACCGCTACGGCGACAAGTATTTCCTCTCAGAGGTCTGGAACGGCGTCGACAAGATTGGCCGGCGGTTAATCAAATCTGACGACGAGCGCGCCGCCGAAGCAGATGCCAATGCGAATCGCGAAGCGGCACACGCCTCCTACGAACGTGTCGAAGTAGCAGCGCTACTTCGCTAACAAGTGTCCTCCCCGCGCAACGGTTGTTGAGCACCCGCTTCTCGACCGCTGTTAGTAACCAAAACGGCAACCCAACGCCCCGGGTTGCCGTTTTGGTTTTTAAAAGTGATGTTCGACAAAGCTCCAGCTTGTCGCAAGTTCCAGAGCGACAAACTTGAAGTTTGTCGGACATTAGAACCGCCAGCCCACGCCGGCGGAGAACTGAAAGTTGTGCCGCGTCTCCGAGCGCGTGGTAAACGGAATCAGGCTCGGCGAGGTTGTCGTGGGATCAAACGACAGAAAATTACTTTGGTGACTGCCATAGTGAATCAACGTGTCGCCTGCTTCTAATCTCGTCACCACGTGCTTCGACGGGTAAAACTCCATCACTCCGCCGAGGTCAGTGGCAAAGTGTGAAGCGCCCTCGCGTCGTACCGCAACGCTCGCCCCAGGACCTGTCCCATTGATGGTGTAAATAGTGTTTCCCTGGCCGAAAGTGACGACGCCGGGCCGCGCCTTTGCGAAGAGTCCCCATTTCTCAAAGCGCTTCCCTACCTTCACTCCGAAAAGACCCTGCTTAATAATGCCGCTGTTGTCACCCAGATTACCGCCGCAGTAATAGCACGAGTGCGGAAAGAAATTTCCTACAGCTTCAAGCGCCACATGTCGGTTGAGGTTGTAGGTAAACCACGCGCCTAAGCCAGCCTCGCTTGAGCCGCCGGTATAAGTCGGTTTGGTTATCGAACTGAATTGGAGCCCCACTTCAAATTTGGGCAGTTCCTCTGACGACGACTGCGCGTAAGTCTCGACTGTCGCCAGAAATAAGCAGGCGACTATTCCCAACAGAATTGAAAAAAGATTAGTTCGCTTCATACATTAATCTCCTGGTTGTAAGGTCTGTTTCGTTTACAAATTCAGTGAATAAGCTGGACACACGTGTCCCGTCGTTGGCAGACGCCCATTGCAGACTGCCAGCCAGATTGCTATTCGGTTTTGGGGAAACTTGCGGGCCTCGAATTAAATGAACGAGCGATATTTAAGGCGGCCGTTCACCTGGGCCAAATATTTTCCATACGGTCTCCCGCGCCCACCATTACGCGGAAGCGGTTAACGGCTTTTGGAGTTGTGGGTTCCTGGACCGGCCGTTCCTGGACTGTCCGTGGAATATTCTTATTGTGAAAAGTCGTAGGCGATGGCGTGCGCATCTTTGCAAGTTTGGCTTCGGCGGCCTTAATCGAGTCCTCCCATTTATCCAACTTGCCCTTCTCTTGTATTGCCACCTGCTGCGTTCCGAAAGGCACATAATCGGGATCGTGCAATACCCATAAATTCCAGGTCCCGCCCGTCGGCAGGATCGGAGCGCTGGATAACCATTCGTAATGCCTGCCGGCGACCGTAAACTCGATCATGTTGTCGGTGATGACGCCTGCCTTTTGAAACTCATAACCGGCGCGCGGCACAAGCGAAAAGATGAATCGTCCGTAACCTTCGATGTAACACCACACGATTGAGCCCGCAAAGTTGGTACCCGGCTTTCCCGAAGCTACCAGGTTGCCGTCCACCGATAACTTGTAATTCACCAGGGTTAAGGCCACGGCATCGAGCGTGAAATCGCGGGGCACCGTTCCAGGCCGATCATTCCAAAGTTTGCCACGATCGAAAGACACCTTCACGAAATCGACGATCTTGATACCCGTCTGCTCGTTAACCAGCAGGTCGAGCGTAAAAGAATCGCCGTCATCGAGCGTTTGCGGCTCGGCGGTTTGGGGCAAAGTTGCGATGTGGGAGGGTTGACCTTCGGCGCCGGCGAGCAGCTTACTCTCTATCTGTGGGTTTAGTGGGGTGACGAAAATTTTGAAAGTTTTCGCGGGCGCACGCGCCTCGACCGAGACATCGTAGCCAAAAACGTAGCGGCCTTTTGCGTTCAGCAACACGCGATGAATTACGTGGTTCTCATCAGCAAAAGCGCGCGCGCTAAACTCGCTCTGCAGTTCTGATAGTCCTGCGGAAGCGTTGGTGCTCAGGCCTGTAGTTTGACTCTTGAAGGCGACGAAGCCACCGTCGGCGAGCGGCACAACCACGTTGCGCCTCTGATCCTGCGCCACGCAAAGCGACGGCAAACAGATTAAAACCGCGAGCATCCAGCCTTTATTTCTCATTACTTGTCATCCTTGTAGGCGCCCTTGATCACGGTCAACTTCACTCGATCCGTTGGTTTGAAATCAACCAAATTCAATTGCGGCGTCGGGGCTTCCGCTCGCGCAACAGTGGCTGGAATCGCGGCGCTGTTTCCGAAACTTCCGCCACGATGCGGTTGTCGCCCGCGCTTCTCGACGTAGACAACCCGCGTCACAACTCTCTCCAGAACTTTCTGCTCTACTGCAGGCAAGGCAGCAGTCTCGGTGGCTTTTGATGACACTCGCGATGTCGATGACACTTGAGTTATTGGGTGCGTCTCGACGTTCCAATGTCCCCGAACTGCAATCCAGGAAATCGCGACGAGCATAACGAGTCCGAGAGCAACTGGCACCGGTACACGTATAGACGCAGTCGCCAAATTCATGATCGTCGCCCAAAGACGAGGCGCTGAGTGTGCGGGTTCGGCAGGTTTATCGCTGGCGATAAGCCGGTCATGCAGTCTCTCGTTATAGCCGCTCCAAAACGTTTCCGACGGTATTGCAGAACGGAGTGCCTGCGTCGAAACGTGCAGCGTGCTCATTAACGTCGCGTATTCAGCGCGACAATCGCTACATTCGTTTAGCTCCGACAACAAACGTTCGGATTCCGCCGGCCGCAGTTCATTGACCGCCAGTTCGACAAAACTATTTCTCGCTGCTGTACAGTTGTGCATCTGAATACTTACCTCAGGCTCTGTGTCGCCGCACAGGAAATGTAATCCCCTGGTTCTTCGTTAACTCTCAACTTATCGCGCAGTTTGGCAATCGTGCGCGAGACGGACTTTTTCACCGTCCCGAGTGAGCAATCAAACTCTTTCGCGATTTCTTCGTAAGTCATGCCCTCGTGATGTTTCAAGAGGAACATCAGTCTTTGCTTCGGTGTGACGTCAGCGAGGGCCTGCATCACCTTTTCAACCACCAGCCGGTTTTGCAGAGTGGCTTCAAACTCACTCGCTGGATGCGCGTGGGTATCGCCTGTCGCACCGCTCAGGAACTCGCTGTTTTGTCGTTGACTGCGAAAGAAACTGGAACGCTGGTGGTTCAGGAAGCAGTTGATTGTGATCTTCCGTAACCAGGTATAGAAACTTGACTCATGACGGTAGGAAGCAAGCGCCGCGTAAGCCTTTAACCAGGCTTCCTGAGAAAGATCCTCGGCATCCTGGCGTTCACGACAATAGTGAAATGCGAGGGAATAAATTCGCCGCTCATAAGCCTCCGCGAGCCGGCAAAAGGACGCTGTGTCGCCGTTCTGGGCGCGTTTGATTAATTCGTTTTCGTGCGTCAATCCGAACTTACCTCGAAGCAAACCGCGAGTAACGGTTCAATAGACACGGCCGGCAGCAATTTGGTTGGCACAAATGCAATTAATAAGTGAGGACTCTATCTGGAAGGGGCTTCAGGCGCCAGTTTGATCAGCGCGGCAAAGGCTTCGTCGCGCGTGCCATGGCCATCGAGATATGGCTTCCACGCCTTTTCGATCGCCTCTTTGAAGGGGCCGATGCCGCGTTTCCATAGACCAAACTTCTCGGCGTAAGGCACGTGGCCCGGTATAACTCGCCGCACCGCCTCGCCCGCGGTATAAAAAATCAAGGCGTGCGAAAGGTTGGGGCCAATACGTTTCTTTTGTTGCCGGACTTGTTCCCGCAAAGCCTGCTGGACGGGTTCGTCCCATTGGTGCATGCCTTCATGAAAAATCGTTTCGAGACCTAAAGCGCCGGTCGTGTCTTTAGAGAGACTGGAAACAACGAGCAAGCTGCCGCTGGTCGAGTAGGCGCCGGCCCAATTCGAGTACCCCGAGAGATGAACGTGATATCCCTGCGCGGGCCATTCGAGCTGATAAACGTGCGTAAGGAATTTGAGGATTGCCGCGCCGTGTTTAGCAACCAGCGGCTCAATCATCTTTTTCCACTCGCGATTAGACTTCTGGTGATGCTTCCACCAGGCCTTGCGATAGATTGGCGCCGCGCGTTCAAGCAGTCCGGCAAGAGTCGGATCGATTACGACACCTCTTAGCGTTGTGCTGTCGCCGGCCCCTGTCAAAGCGTTCGTTACCGCTGCTGCCGATTCATCAAAGATCAAATCCTTCTTACTGAAACTTGCTGCGTATGCAGTGACGATCTCGCGCCACGCCGCCTGGTCTCTTGCGTTTAGTTTGGTGAATCCCTGGGCCTGGTCTTCGGGAGCTTTGACGACCGCTTCCCGCCCAGCGTCAGGCGCCTGGTTTTCCGCGCGGCCAAGCACATACAGAAAGTGGTTCAGGTTTAACCAAAATTCATCCGTGTGAAAAACGAAGATTGGTGCAGGATTTTGTTTTGCGATCTTTACCGGAGAGTTTATGACGACCGCTTGATTGATAAGTAGAAGTGTAATGAGGATTGCAATGCGTTTAGCCATTAGATGTCTCACCGTTCGGCTGCGGAGCGCCGGCATCTTGCCTGCAAATGAGCGCGAATAAATGTTTCCATCAAAGGGATGTGTATCGAAACTTGCAGCCAGGATGCCTGCGCTCCCAGCCTACGCTAACCATTCTTTAGAAATAACTTCACTGAAACTTGCGGGCAGGACGCCCGCGGTCCCAGTAACTACGGAACGATGCGCCAGTTATTTGTCGGCTCAGCCGGGATCGTTTTGTGGCGCTCAACCCAGTCAATAATCAGTTCGCGTATTTCGACCGACGAGCGATAAACGACGGGCGCTCCTTTATACATGGTGTAGCCGCCGCCGCCGTTCACGCGATAGTTGTTGGTTGCGAGCCGCAGCTTTTGCGTCGGCAACAGCGGTTTGCCCTGGTACTCCAGCTTTTCAATCCGCTCGCCGACGGGTTTCGCGAGATTCAAAACGTAGCTAACACCTTCGGCGATATCAAAATTGTAAGCAGGAATTTTTTCGTCAACCAGTTCCACTGGAGACTTGCCCTGCTCATAGGGACGAAAATATTTCGCCGAGTGTTCGAGCGCGTCCTTCACCTGCTGACCGGTTACCTCGAGCACCACAAGCGTGTTTTCGTAAACATACAGACCGGCGATGTCGCGAACCGTCACCGCGCCCTGCGCAATGCGTGCCTCCGGATTAAAAACTGCTGCCATTGAAACGTCGGCGTTACCGGCCTCCAGCTGCACGCGTTGAATTAAATCCAGCAGCGCAGTATCTCGAAAACGAGCCTCGCTCGCGGTCAGCTCCATCGCCGATTCGCCGATTGGCCGTGACAGCCATGCTTGCGTTTCTCGATTGTAGGGTTCACCGATGTCCAACAACTGCTGATCCGGAATTATTGAATCGTCGACTGGGACGGTGCGCGACGCCCGGCCGTAATTGCGCCAGCCGCCGCCGTCGTTTTCCAGATACAGATCGACGCGCGCGAGCTGCCGTCCCCAATAGTTTGCCTGCACGAGCTGCACGCCATTAATGACGATTGACGGCGTGTCGCGATGAGTGTGACCCATGAATATGAAATCGACGCCCGGCACTTGCTTCGCGATGGCAACGGCGCGGTTTTCATTTGGCACCTGGCCCGGGTTGATCTCTCCCGTGCGCAAATCTTCCTCAAGACCCATGTGCATTGCGATCACCACCACGTCTGCGCGCTCTTTTGTGCGCAGTATCGGCACCCATTTCTGCGCCTCGGCGAGCGGTTCACGAAATTCCAGACCGGTGTAGTTTGGCGCATTTTCCCAGTTGGGAATTCCCGGAGTGGTGAGTCCGAGCACGGCGACGCGAACGCCGGCAATCTCCTTCACGATGTAAGGCGTGTAGTGGGTCTTATCCGTTCCTTTGTCATACGTGTTGGCCGAGAGCCAGGGAAAACTCGCTTCGCGGCGCGCTTTCTCGAGTACCTGCAAACCAAAATTGTACTCATGATTGCCAACGGTCATCGAGTCGTAATTGAGCGCGCTCATCGCAAGCATCATCGGATCGCGCGGCTCGTTATTTTTCTTGTTGTGATAGTACTCGAGCGGTGTCCCCTGAATCGTGTCGCCGGAATCGATCAGCATCACGTTGGGATTTTCTTTGCGCACCTGTTTGACTAAGGTCGCGATCTTGGCGAGGCCGCGGTTGTCCGGTTTATTAGTGTAGTAATCGATGGGAAACAGATTGCCGTGCAGATCGGTTGTGCCGAGGATGACGATGTGCACGCGCTTCGCAGCGCTGCCGGCGCCCGCAGGCATTACGACGAGCGCTAACGCGAGGAAGGTTAGCAACACCGCGAGTAGATTCTGTCTGGTCAGCTTCATAACTAGTTCCTTACTTTCCTCTCCCGCTGGGAGAGGGAGCACAAAAATAAACCTCTCTCACGACGCTATTTCGGTTGGCTAACAAAAACTTCCGCAGCCGTCATGCCGTTCACCGAAATCTCCCGGATCTTTTTGAAGTTGGCGCGGATGAAGTCCAGCTTCTCGCGATTTTCAAAATACGTTCGACCCCGTTGCACAATAAAATACGCCGGACCGGAAATGTTCTTGACATCGAAGTCGGGCGCAGACATCGCGCGCGAATTAAGATCGGAGCGTTGAAAGTGCTGTAAATAATAACGAGTAGCGGCTGGTGTTTCATGCGCGAGCGTTGCGCCCGGCGGCGCGTTCTCACATACAAACTCTATCGCCTCGCGCAAGCCATCGTCGTAAAACTCGTCGTGCGGAAAAAAATAGCCTACCCGGTTTGCAGCCAGGGCATTTGTGTAGAGCGCGTAATGGGGACCCGCTGCATAAGCGAGTGCCGCTGGCGCCCCGATAAAAAGCGCAACCAACACTCCCGCCACGATCGCGCGTACTGGTGGAGAAGTTTTCAAGCGCCCGTTAACAAACCTGATAGTCTCAACCACTCCGATAGCGGCCGCCATATAAACAAATGGCATTAGCGAAAGTGTGTAGCGCAACCATTTCGCGCCGATGAAGGAATAAGGAACGATCCAAAAGAACAACATGAACAGCACGAACGCGTACCCCGGGTTTGCGCGACGCCTGATCGAAACCACCAAGCCCAGGATGAAAGAAAACATCACGAGCAGCGGAATTTTGACGGCCATGAAAACGAGATAAAAGTAGATCGGTGTGCCCCAAAACGGCGAACCTGATACGTTGTTTTTGTAAAGATGATCGGCAAACAAATAGCCGGAGTGCACCAGCAGTTTCTCGCCCATGTAGGCGTTGAGGTATTGCCAAACTTGCGGTAGCAGAACCGGCGGGTTCGCAATAATAAAGGCGGCAAACATCGCGACATAAAATAATCGCGGCGTCTTTCCGGCAGGCTCGTCGGGTTCGCGTTTACGAACGTGAAAGTTGTGATGATAAAGCGCGTTGAGGCCAAAGTAATGCGGGAAGTATTTACTGGCGAGCATTAGCCCGAAAGAGATTCCGGCGAGCAAATAATTCTTCTTCCGCGCTTCGACTTTCCTCGTATCGGTTTGTTTGGCCCGCAAATAAAAATAGAAAGCAAACAGGATGAAGAACACGAGCAGCGTGTCTTCCTTGCCGATGCGATTGTAGGTAATGGCGTTAACACCAACCGCCCATAAGCTCGCCGCCGTCAGCCCGGTCCAACGATCGAAGAAGGCCGCAGTAAGCAAAAACAGCGGGATAACCGTGAGCGCACCGACGATTGCATTAGGCAATCGGAATAGCGTCTCAGCACTGCCGTGGCCCAAAGCCTTGCCGAGGTGGAACGACCCAAACATCAGCGCCTTCATTAACATTGGGTGTTCGGCATTCGCAGTGATGTCGCCGCGTTCGTAAGCCTGCACGGCATCGACCTTGTTTACTTCGTCTTCTGCAAAACCGATGGCCCCAAGATGACTGACACGAAAACCCAGGCCGACAATCGTCAGTAGCAGTAGGACAATAATTTCAATTGTAAGACTCGGCCGCGCAGTTGCGCCGTGTGGGGTAATTACATCTGCTCGGTCCGTTTGCTTGCTCCCGCCCAAATTTGACCTGCCTTATCCTGGAAATTTTATTCACCCGGTGGATGCTAATCACTACGCTGCATGAAACTTTTGCACAAGAAGTCTAATCAACAGCTTATTGAATTGTCTGATAAGACAAAGTCAGAACTGCGAGCGGTAGCGACCAGCCAAAGATTCAACTCGCAAAATGCGTCCCATGCGCTCCCACTTCTGGCGAGCTGAGTGTTCGGCTGGTCGCTACCGCTCCCAGTTCTGATTTTGTGGAGGTCCGGTCCAGAAACCACGCCGGCCACTTTTGTGCAAAGCCCTGCATGAAACATCGCCGCGCGCCTACCCGCGCAGCATGCCGGTTGGTAGCTTTTAGCAAAATGCCTTATCGTTAGCACCCGCATGGATAACCTGGTTGTCTCCAACATACGTCAGCGACCGATCCGCACACTCGTCAGCGTCGCCGGTGTCGCGCTGGGTGTTTGCCTCGTAATGCTTTTCACCGGATTAGCGCGCGGCATGGCTAACGATCTGCAGCGCCGCGCGTCAAACGTGCGCACCGAAATCATTTTCACGCGACCCGGGTCAATGCAGTTAACGGGTTCCACTGCCAACCTTAGCACCTTGTACGTGGAAAGGTTGAAACAGATTGACGGCGTCGCCGAAGCGCTGCCGGTGATTCGATATGTTTTCCAGGGTGGCAAGGGATTTGGGTTTGAACAAGTTGAAGGTGTCGAATGGGAGCCGTTTGCGCGCGTCAACGAGATTCGCATAAACAGCGGCCGGCCGCCGCAAGCTAACGACGAAGTTGTCATCGATGAAACCAAGGCACGGAATAACAAGGTCGGGGTAAACGATACGCTTAAACTTTTTGGCGACAAACCGTACCGCGTGGTTGGTATCTACTCGCCGGAATCCGGCGCACGCATCAAGATGACGCTGCCGGCGATGCAGGAAGCATTGGAGTCGCCGGGCAAGGCGACTTACATCCTGATCAAACTTCGCAACCCCGCCGATGAAGTCGCAGTCGCGAAACGCATTGATGAGCAGTTGCCGGGAAACAAAATTCAATTCACGCGCGATCTGTTTACCAGTCTCGAAAAGACGATTCCTTTCCTCGGAGTTTTCCTGCGCATACTGGTAGGACTCTCGGCCGTGGTCAGTGCGCTCGTAGTAATGCTGGCGATGTACACGACGATCACTGAACGCACGCGCGAAATCGGCATCCTGAAGGCGTTAGGGGCGTCACGTCGCTACATCGTCTTGATTATCGAATCTGAGGCGCTGCTGATCAGCGTGGTGGGATTGGTCGCTGGTTTCGTTCTGTCGTTTCTGATTGGCTATGCGATCCACCAGGTTTACGGATTGTATTTTGAGTACACCTGGAGCTGGGGAATCACGGCGGCGGCCATCGGAATTCTCGGGGGCGCATTAGGCGCGCTGTATCCGGCAATGCGCGCGTCTAACCTCGACGCCGTTAGCGCGCTCGCCTACGAATAACTGGCACCGCGGGCGTCTCGACCGCAACTCCATTCGCAGGCGCCAGTAATAGGAGTCGGCTTCGCTGGCACCATAACTGTGCTCATCAAACTTAAAGACGGTTTGATGGTAGGAATTGTCGTAAACACCTTCCAGCGGCTTAGGCGTCGCGCCTGGCGGCACAATCCAAAGCGCGGATTGCGTCGCTCGCGGTGGTAAGGTTTGAACGCTCATTTCGCGCTAATGATACCTCATGACCGGGACCGTCGAGCTTATTACTGGGACCGCGGGCGTCCCGCCCGCAATGAGCGCGAAGCGCGAAGGATTTCCGGCCGACGCGGGCGGGACGCCCGCAGTCCCAGTAAGGACGTTAGCCGTTCCAGTGACGCGCTCTCAGTTTCGTGACTGCGCGGTGAATCGCGCGACAATATCCGTAGCAAGGATGTCTCCAAACTCATCGAGTTTCTCGGCAGTGGTTTGGGGATTTTGCGCCGCTGCGCCGGCGATCGGCGTTAGTGCCACCAACACTGCGGCGATCAATAAACGAGTGCGAACGGAAGCTATCATCAATCTCATACCTCGACCGTGACGCCCTAATTTCAGGTTTTCTCTGTGCAAACCTGTGCTCCGTTGCTATTTCGCCGGTTGAGCTAACGGTGGTTCACCTTCACTAATCTTGCCGAGATTCTTCAGCGATAATCCCCTGCGGACCATCAGCCCCACGCCAATCGCGGTCCAGAATATGTCGCGCGCTTTTCGCACAATCGCGAGCGTCACCCCAATCGCGGTGGTAAACCCGAGCACCTTCGAAAGCATGCCCGTGCCGGCCTCATCAATGCCGGTGCGCAGCGGCACAAACTTGAAGACCACATTGATGACCCGGTTGACTGATTCGAGGATAAAAGCAGTCAACAAGGTTGGCGGAACAATGCTGATGAAATAAAGCGTCACATAAATTTCCGCGACGCCGGCGAGATGAAAGCAAACCTCGAGCAGAAAGATTGAGATCAGCCGCCCGCTGTTTCGCTGGTAGAAGCCGTAAATCTTTTCTTCCAGCGTGCGCGCGCGCGGCACGCCCTTGTTCGTCATCCACGCCCGCGCGATGCCCCGCCGAGCAACAAAACTCATCGGCGTGCTTAAGAATTTCCACTGCCGGCGCAGGACAAAGTAACCGAGCGGCGCAATGGTGAATGTAACTCCCAACGCAATCAGACTCGCGATTCGCAGCGGCTTCGGCAGTGAGAAACTGACCAGCAAGGCTGCGGTACCGGAGAAAATCAACAGCACAACCGACAGGCTATAGAAAATGTTTTCGAGAGCGAGCGCCGAAAGGCTGGCCATCAAGGGCACGCGGTCGCGCACAAATGCAGCCTTCGAAGGTTCGGCGACGGCCACGCTCGCAAGTGGAACGATATTGCCCAGCGCGTCGCCCATCACCCTGGCGGCGAAGGCATCGCGGAAACGCAGACTGTGCGGCGGTTCAAAACAGCTTAGCCAGGCGAGCGAGCGAGCGATTTGCCGTATCGCAGAAATTCCCAGGATGAGCAGGAAACCAAAACCGAGGCGGCGAATCCCGCTCATGATGTCCGTGACGCCGGCTTTCCTTACGAAGTACGCAAACAGCAGCAGGCCCAAAAGGGCAAACACCACTCCGAAGCGGGCCAGCTTCTTGTTTCTGGACGTCTTGCCCGGGCCGCTATCGATTTCAGTTTGGTTGGTCGCGGGCGTTGCGAGTCGGGTTTCGTCTTCCAATTCCACGTCCTTCTGATGATTGACTGAAGTCAAGAAAACCTACCCTACCACACGGTTAAAGAGGGGCAGTAGCGAGCCCAGGAAGGTTTAGCCGCTAACGCTCGACTATGCGTTTCTATTGACCGTGTACGTTTAAAGGCGCGGTACTCGCCCGTAAAACGGCAGCGCACATGCGCAAAGGGTCGGTGTGTTCGTGCAAAATGCCTGCGTGCACTTGCAAGACCTCGACGTGCACGTGAAAACTTCCGTCATCTCTGATCGCGCCTCTCGTTCGTTACCTTCCCAGCCGAGTCTTCGCCGGCGGCAAAGCACAATGCGTTTAGTGTCCGGCACTGCCTGCCGTCTCAACATTCCCGGAAAGTTAAAGCGCGGGCGGCTGCCGCCTGTAAACGAACCCGCGCTAACAAAATTTCAACTAACGCCCGCTTTTGCGTTTTTAGTTTTCCGTTGATTATGATGCCTGCGTTCAATTCAACAGTGTGTGCATCCCGGCAGGTTCGCGACTCAGCCAACCGGCCGTGTGGAGATGAAGATGGGTCAACCTCAAACAGCGATGGAAGAACTTGCGGGCCGTCCGCTGACGACGCTTTCCGAAGACGAGCAGATGTTTCGCAACAGCGTTCGCGAGTTTGCAGAGGGCGAGTTGCGCCCGCGCGTCGAACAGATGGACGAACAGGGCAAGCTCGACCCGGCTCTTATCAAGCAGTGTTTCGATTTGGGTTTGATGGGCATTGAAACGCCCGAGGAATTTGGCGGCGCCGGGTCGTCCTTTTTCACGGCGATTTTGGCAGTCGAAGAATTATCGCGCGTCGATGCGTCAGTCGGCGTTTTCGTCGACGTGCAAAATACGCTCGTCAACAATGCGCTCATGCGCTGGGGCAATCGCGAGCAACAGGAAAAGTACCTGACGCGTTTGGCCGCCAACACCGTCGGCGCTTACGCCTTGAGCGAGGCGGGTTCAGGGTCTGACGCTTTTGCCATGCAGACGCGCGCAGTCGACCAGGGCGATCATTACCTGCTCAACGGACAGAAGCTCTGGATCACGAACGGAAACGAAGCCGAAATTTTTATCTTGTTCGCGAATGCAAATCCCGAAGCGGGCTACCGCGGTATCAGCGCGTTCATTGTTGAAAAGGGTTTTGCCGGGTTTTCAGTTGGAAAGAAAGAAAACAAGCTTGGCATCCGCGCCTCGTCAACTACCGAGCTGATTCTGTCAGACTGCCAGGTGCCGAAAGAGAATGTGCTCGGCGAGGTTGGCAAGGGCTATAAGTGTTCGATTGAAACGCTGAACGAGGGCCGCATCGGCATCGGGGCGCAAATGATCGGCATCGCCCGAGGCGCGCTCGATGCGGCCATCGCCTACACCGGCGAACGCGAACAGTTTGGCAAAGCCATTAACCAGTTTCAGGGCGTGCAATTTCAACTGGCCGAAATGGCAACGCAGCTCGAGGCCGCGCGTTTGATGGTTTACAACGCGGCGCGCATGAAAGACGCCGGCATGAATTTCGTTAAGGAAGCCGCCATGGCCAAGTTATATTCGTCGCGCGCTGCTGAACGCATCAGTTCGCTGGCTATCGAACTTTACGGCGGCTACGGCTACGTTAAAGACTATCCGGTGGAAAAATTCTGGCGTGATTCGAAAATCGGGGCGATTTACGAGGGCACGTCGAACATGCAATTGCAGACGATTGCTAAATTGCTGATCGGAAAGTAGTGCTTTTGAGCTTTGTGCTTTGTGCTTTGAGCTTTGTGCTTTGAGCTTTGTGCTTTGAGCTTTGTGCTTTGAGCTTTGTGCTTTGAGCTTTGTGCTTTGGTCTTTGGTCTTTGGTCTTTGGTCTTTGGTCTTTGGTCTTTGGTCTTTGGATTTTAGTTTCCTGCTGTCCACTGTCCACTGTCCACTGCTCACTGTTTACTGTTGACTGTTTCCCAATGTCTTCTCGAATCGATATCTTCAAACAAATGCTGGTGAGCGATCCGATCAATAGCAGCATCCTGTTTGGCCTGGCCAAGGAATATGAGAAGGCCGGGCAAACTGACGAAATGATTGAAGCGCTGGAGCGTTATCTCGCGATCTCTGATGACGAAGGCAACGCCTACGGAATGCTGGCGAGCGCCTATGAAAAGGCCGGTCGCCGTGAACAGGCGAAGGAAACGTACCAGCGCGGAATTGACGCGGCGACCAAACACGGACATCCCTCCATGTCGGAAGAGTATCGAGCAATACTCGAAAATGATTTCTGAGTCTGGCGTGATCCTAGACAGCCCAAAGCTATGAGCGATACCAAAGTCCTAAAATTAGTCCCCAAGAGCAGTGCTAAGCCCTCGCCGGCCCCAGCGACAGCGCCTTCGCCCGCGCCTGCCAACGCCGAACAAAAAAAACCGACGCCGCCGGCGCGACCGATTGCGATTGAGCCCGCACCGCAAGCCAAGTCGCATCCGACTCAGGCTTCTGCGTTAGCCCCTGCACCGGCGAGGCCAGCGCGCGCTCCCGAACAACGCAACCGCCGCGAAAGAAATCAACGTCGCGAGCGCCCGCGTCCGTCGCCAGAAGAGATGCTCGCGATGTATCGCATGATGTATCTCTCGCGGCGCCTCGACGACAAAGAAATCCAGCTCAAAAATCAAAACAAGATCTTCTTTCAAATCAGCGGCGCCGGACACGAAGCCGTGCTAGTCGCTGCCGGTATGGCCCTGCGCCCCGGCTATGATTGGTTCTATCCTTACTACCGTGATCGCGCTTTGTGTCTGCAGCTCGGAATGACGCCGCTCGAACAGCTGCTTTCCGCAGTCGGCGCGGCGGCGGATCCGAATTCACACGGGCGCCAAATGCCGTCGCACTGGGGCCACAAAAAACTCAACATCGTTTCTCAATCGTCTCCGACCGGCACGCAGCTGCTGCAAGCGGTTGGCTGTGCCGAGGCCGGCTATCGTTTTAAGTTGATCCCGGAACTGCGCAGACGTTCGTCTAACTTTCGCAAAGACGAAGTGATTTACGTTTCCCTGGGCGACGGCACCTCGAGCGAGGGCGAATTCTGGGAAGCTCTCAACACGGCCTGCAACCTGAAACTGCCGGTACTGTTCCTCGTTGAAGATAACGGCTACGCGATCAGTGTTCCGGTTGAGGTACAGACCGCGGGCGGCGACGTTTCGCGGCTCGTAAAGAATTTTCCCAATTTGTATCTGCAGCGCTGCGACGGTACGGATGTGCTTGAATCACTCGGGGTTATGAAGCGCGCCGCACAGTATTGCCGTGAACATCGCGGTCCGGCCCTCGTCCACGCGAAAGTCATTCGGCCTTATTCACACTCGCTTTCCGACGACGAAAAACTCTATCGACCTGACGAAGAGCGGACTGCTGACGCCGAACGCGATCCTGTAAAACGTTTTGGCGCACTCCTGGTCGATGAAAAAGTAGTCGATCAGGATGGACTGCAGCGGATCAAAGACGAAATCGACGTGCTGGTAAACGAAGCTGCCGATCAGGCGCTTGCGAGTCCGCAACCCGATCCGCAGACTGCCACGCAGTTTGTTTATTCACCCGACGTTGATCCGACCGCGAAAGAGTTTGACACGGAAGCCAACGCGGAGTTGTCCGGCAATGCCGGAACGATGGTCGATCTAATCAATCGTTGCCTGCATACGGAAATGGCTCGCGATCCGCGCATCATTGTCTTTGGTGAGGACGTTGCCGATTGTTCGCGCGAGGAGTTTCTCGAAAAGGTGAAGGGCAAGGGCGGGGTTTTCAAAGTAACCGCAAACCTGCAGCGTAAATTCGGTGGCGCACGCGTTTTCAACTCGCCGCTCGCTGAAGCGAACATTGTGGGGCGTGCGATCGGTTTAGCAACTCGCGGCTTCAAGCCGGTGGTTGAAATTCAGTTCTTTGATTACATCTGGCCGGCCATGCACCAGATTCGCAACGAGCTGGCGTTGATGCGTTGGCGTTCCGGAGGTGATTGGAAGTCACCGGTGGTGATGCGAGTGCCGGTTGGTGGTTACCTGAAAGGCGGCGCGGTCTACCATTCACAATCAGGCGTATCGACCTTCACACAGATTCCAGGGCTGCGCGTGATCTATCCCTCAAACGCGCTCGACGCGAATGGCCTCTTGCGCACTGCGATTCGCTGTGACGATCCGGTTCTGTTCCTCGAACACAAGCATCTCTATCGCCAGGCGTATAACAAGTCGCAGTATCCGCCGGACGAGTTCATGATTCCGTTTGGCAAAGCGAAGGCGGTGCGCGAGGGATCCGACATTTCGATCATCACTTATGGTGCGCTGGTACAGCGTTCGTTAGTCGCCGCCAAACAAGCCGAGCAACAGGGGATCAGCGTTGAGGTAGTTGATCTGCGCAGTCTGCAACCCTATGACTGGAATGCCATCGAGGCGACGGTGAAGAAGACCAATAGAGTAATCGTCGCTCACGAGGATTCGCTGTCGTTTGGATACGGAGCGGAGATTGCCGCACGCATTTCCGACGAATTGTTTGAACACCTTGATGCACCTGTGCGCCGCGTTGCGGCACTCGATACTTTCGTCGCTTATGCGCCGCAAGTTGAAGATGCGATTCTGCCGCAAGTGACAGACGTAGTCGCGGCGATCACGGCACTCAACAGCTACTAAATCCCCAATAAACTCGCCGAAAAGATGGCATACACAGGTGTATCGTTGTATGTCGCGGGCCCGCGTTTTACACCGTCCGTGCTTCCAGTTGAAGCGAAATCTTCTTGATTGCAGCTGCCGGTCGCACTCAGAGCTTGCTGGCATAATGCTTGCCCCTACCTCACCGGATTAGCCCGTTTCCCAAACCCGAACTTCCCCGGCAGAACTTAATCGATTAAGGACCAACGGAAGGAGCAAGGAAGACTTATGAGTAAACGTATTTCGATCTTTTCAGCAGCACTTCTGATCATTTCAGCAGCGGCGCTGGCGAACGCACAAACCGTAGTTACCCAGACACCAACAACCACAATCACACAAACGCCGACTACAGTTACCAAAACTGTTCAGAATGCCGATGGCACTTACACGGTCATCGAGTATCCGATTAAGAAAGAGACAGTCGTCACTCTCAATCCGGTGACACTAACCAACGCGAAGGGCACGGCGACGATCCTGCGCGACGATAACGGCACCAGAATCGTGCTCAACATGACCGGCGTTCCTGCCGACGTGAGCGCTATGAACTTATACGCTGTCGACGATACCGGCGCGATCACTTCGCTTGGCCCAGTGGTTCTTTCGAATGGCATCGGAAAATTCAGCGGCACTACTCCACTCAGCAAATTCATGCTGGTGGCAGCGCCTGACGACAACCTGACCGCGTACGCTCCGGACACGAAAGTGTTTTTCCGCAGTGCAGTGCCCACGGGTTTCGCGGTGATTCCGCACACGATGAATCCGGTAGGTGAAACGGTTTCCGCAACCACGACCAGCGGAACAACGGAAGCAAGCGCATACACCGTTCCGATGCTCAATATCCCGGCCTACAAAAAAGGCGACGACACGAAACTAAAGGTCGACTTTAGCGGCGTGATGTCAGGTGCGCGCGCAAACGTATTCATTGAGCCGCACAAGAATGGCGCGGAGACGGAAGTAAGAATGCGTTTTCACGAATTGAAGGAAGCTCCCACGGGCCAGACCTATGTGCTTTGGGCGGTTTCTCCGGACAATCAATTCTTCAAACTCGGACAGATAACCAACTTCAAAGGACGCAACGAAGCCGAGATCAAAGCGAACACTTCGCTAACGGATTTCGGTTTGTTGGTTACCATGGAAAATGCGAACGCGTTCACCACGCTGGTTAGCCCGGCGGGCGAGCGTCTCGGCGTGATTCAGATAATTCCGTAGCTAATCATAGCTACGCTTTTCGTGGAGAGGCCGCCTTATTGGCGGCCTTTTGACGTACCGGGGAGAGGATCTCCCTACTGGGACCGCGGGCGTCCCGCCCGCATTTGTCAGGAAAGCATTCGAGGTTCCAGTTACACTGTGGTTCTGCGGCCAATGCGGGCGGGACGCCCGCGGTCCCAGTATTTGCGGTCTTAGTATGCGCACCGTACCGGCAGGCTATCTGCTGTCCCATTATATGGAATAGCAGTGCGGACAAAATTCGCTATTGCCCGAGTGGGATCTTGAGTTAATATGCGCTCGGTTGCGCCGGTTTCACCGGCCCTGTGTCCCCAGGTCGATCCCCGACGTTCGACCGTCAACCACGCCGCAATAACGCTGAAGTTTGCCGCTTCGGCTCCCGTGAAACAGAACGTTAGTCGCGGTCACAACTTAATATGTATAAACGCATCTTCCCCCAGTTGCTGCTCGTCGCTATAGGCGTCTTCGCCTCCACCCAAACTTTTGCCCAACAAAACTTGCCGGAGCTCGTTCGTCGCGTTAAGCCGTCGGTAGTTGCAATCGCAACTTACGACAGTCAAGGCGAGGCGCTGATGACGGGCAGCGGTTTCTTTTTGCGACCCGGCCAGGTGGTCACAAACCTTCACGTCATTCGCGGAGCGCAACGCACCGAAATAAAAACGCTCGACGGCAAGGGCCGGGTGTTTGCCGTGGCCGGTGTGTTGGCGGTAGACGAAGAGGGCGACCTCGCGCTACTCAGCGTCGATATGCCGGCGGACAGGCCGCGCTCGAGTGATTTGGCCCGCGTTCTACCAGACGAGGGTGAGCAGATTGTCGTTATCGGCAATCCACTCAAACTGGAAGGCTCGGTCACTGACGGCATAGTTTCGGCGGTTCGCGAAGTTCCCAACGTCGGCAAGATAATTCAAATCACGGCGCCCATCTCCCATGGGAACAGCGGCAGCCCGGTATTTAACATGAAGGGCGAAGTAGTAGGCGTTGTTACGGTGAAAGTAACGAACGGACAGAACATCAACCTCGCGATCGCCGCGGCCCGAGTTGAACAACTTCGTCCCGGACAGTTGCGCGCGATTGGTAGCTTACCGGCGCGCGAACGCACAAACGACGTCGCCGAGTCTTCATATCGGACCGGCCTCGACTCGTTATGGCTCGGTAACTACGACAACGCCCTGAGTTATTTTGAAACGGCGGCGAACCGGAATCCGCGTCGCGCCGATGCCTGGGTGCAGGTGGGCTATTGCAAAGTTAAGCAGGGCAAAAGCGCCGAGGCTATTCGCGCTTACCAGCATGCGCTGGAGCTCAAGCCAAACTCCGAGGAGATACACAACAAGCTCGGCGACGCGTTTTACTACGCGGGTCGTCTTAGCGAAGCCATCGCTTCATACTCACGAGCCGCGACCCTGCGGCCCGATGATGCCGAGTCCCACTACAACCTCGCGGTTGCGTATTTCGAAACTGGCAATGAAGCACTCGCTTTCGCAGAGGCAAAAATCTTGCGGCAACTCGATGCGAAGTTGTATGCCAAGCTGCTGAGCGAGACGCGCATGGAATGGTAGATTTCACCAAGGCAGCGGGGTCAAGCCCGCCTTCCCGACCAGGAGACTTTCAATCTTGCGGAAGTAAGCAAGCTTCAAATGCCTCTAGAGACAATTCACCCATTTAAGTCTAAGTAGCTCATGGTGAGGAAGGCGAGCTTGCCCCCGCTCTTCGGATCAGTCGGTCGACTGATTCACAAACACTTTCGGGTCGACGCTCTTCGGATTCCCCAGCACCACAAAGCGGATGTTGTGCATATACTTCTGCGCCACACGTTGCACGTCAGCCGCGGTTACCGCGCTCATCTTATCCATGAACAGCGTCGCATTCCGCCAACCACCGCCAATCAGTTCCGCTTGTGCTAACTCACCGGCCTGCGCGGCGTTAGTTTCTTCGCCGAGGTAGTAACGCGTCAGATAGTGTTGGATGGTGCCCTTCAAATCGTCAGGCGAGATTGGCTCATTTCGCAGCCGCGCCATCTCCCTGAGCATGATCATAACGCTTTGGTTTGCGTCAGTTGAAGTCACGGAAACGCCGCCCAGGTTTGCGCCCTGGCTCCAGAGAAAGGCGTCGGGTGCGTAGGAAAGATTTCGTCGTTGGCGAATTTCTGTGAACAAACGGTTCTGCAAAATAGAGGTGGCGACCCGCATCGGATAGAGATCAGCTGAATCCAGGGGCGGAGCTGTGAAAACCCCTTGCACATAATTGGTCGGCAGCTCGCGCGGTGTCACGTCCACAGTGGAAGCGGCAAACGAAAGTGGCGGCACGGCGACCGGGTGGTAGTCGCCGCGCGGTAACTTACCAAACGTCGCCGCGATCCGTGTGCGCAACTGCTGCGCGTCGAGGTCGCCCACGATTACCAGCAAGAGTCGCGAGGTCTCCATCATCTGCTTGTGATAGCGGCGCAAGTCTTCAGCCGTCAATTTTGCAACGGACTCAGCCGTGCCGTGCGGATCGTTCATATAGGGATGGCCCGCATAAGCAACCCGGGCTTGCAGCATTTGCAGATAGGAGTCCGGCGTGTCCGCGTCGTCGCGCAGCGAAAGCACGAGGCGATTGCGCACGCGTTCCACGTCTTCCGGAGTAAAGCTGGGACGCAGGGCCACGTCCGTAAATATTTCCCACGAGCGATCAAAATTCACGCGCGTCGAACCAAGCGTCAGGGCTGAATAGTCGTAGTTGACTCCCGAAGAAATAGCAGAACCCAGGCGAGCCAATTCAACTCTCAGTCGCTCCCGCGGAAAATTCATGGTCGCTTCTGACGACACGTCCAGCATCAGGTCTTCAATACCTGCGTTGGCGGCCGTAATGTTCTGAGTTCCACCTTTTAAGAACAACCCAGCGACAACGGTCTGGCTACCCTCGCGCCGTTTGACCAGGACTTTCAGGCCATTGACATCAAACTCGGTTACCAGAGCGGCCGGATCTGAAGCCAACAAGTGCCTGGCGACCGGCGGTAGCGGTTGCGGGCCGATGGCAGCGGGCCGTCTTTCCTGCGCTGAGATCGCACCGGCGAGTACGACAAGAAGACCGAGCGAGCTAATTCGCAAACTGAATAAAATGTTCTTCATTTATTCCTTACCTAAAACAAGTTTCGAGTTTCCGGGTGAGCGGCAAGTTTTGACTTGCCGTTACCCTCACTAACCGTTCAGACCGTAATCTATTTGCCGCATCCGTCGGTAAGTCGAAGACTTACCGCGCACCATAACTCGAAACTTACTTAACGTTTTCGCCAATCAGTATTTCCGGAGTTAGTTGCGACGTCTTCGCCGCTTCTTCTGACAGCAGCGCCATGCCGACGTGGTTTTTGCCCTGAATGTAAGTCGTCACATACCGGTTGATGTCGGCGCGCGTAATTCGGCGCAAGTTGCTGTGATAACCACGAAAGTAATCAATGCCGGTTGAAGCCCACCAAAAACTGATTGTGTGCGTGTAGTCTGAAAGTTTTTCGCGGCTGAACAAATCATCCGCTTCGAGCAGGGCTTTGGCTGTTTCCAACTGCTCGTCGGTGAAATAATCACGGTCATTGAAATGCGAGATTTCGTTGTAAATCGCCTTCACAGCCGCACGCGCGTTTTCACTGGTTGTCTGCGCGATCACATTTATCGGACCAACGTTACGCTGCGTGTAGTAACCGAGGTTGGCCGCGGTTACCAGACCGGTATCCACCAGAGCGCGCTGAAATCGCGAATTCGGTTGGCGCAGGATGAATGAGAAAACGTCTGCAGCGTAGGTCGAAGCGTCGTCCTTGCCAATCGAAGGACCTTGCCAGCCGATCTGGAGGATCACGTTCTGAACCGGTTGCTTCAGGATGACGCCTTCACTCTTCAAAAGCGGCGGGTGTTCCACCAGGGGAAACTCAACGAAGGGATCCTTATCCCGTTTCGGCCATTCGCCAAACAAACTCTGAACCAGAGAGAAAACTTCTTCCGGACGAACATCACCAGTTACTACGATCGCCGAATTGTTTGGCACGTAGTAACGCCCCTGAATCAAGCGCATCATGTCAGTGGTGGCGCTGCGCACCGTTTGCTTGTTACCGCCGGGATTTTTGCGGCTGGGATACTTGTAGAAAAGCCGGTTATTCATTTCGAGCTGCAGCTCGCCAAAGGGGTTCGACTCGTGACGATCCAGCTCGCCGATAACCACCTCGCGTTCCTGTGCAAATTGACCCTCATCGAAGAGCGGGTAGCGCACGGCGTCGCGCATAAAACGCATAGCGATGGCAAGGTTCGGCGAAGTGGTCGTGAAGTAGTAATTGACCAGCTCTTCCTGCGTTTGACCGTTATAGACAATTCCTAACTGGTCGATGGTGTTCAGATAGGCCTCGCCATTCATTGCCGCGCGATTGGCTTTGAAAAACATGTGCTCGTAAAGATGAGATAAGCCATTGAGCTCAGGCGGTTCAGTGAACGAACCGTTTCGCACGGCAAGCTCGCAGGTGACCAGTGGAATTGAATGATCCTCCACTACGATCATTTCCAGTCCGTTCGGTAGTTCGCGATTAACAAACTTTGTTTGCGATTGCGGCGCCGCTGCCGTCGCTGCCGGCGCTTGCGCAGCCGACGGGCGAACCGCTGGAGTTTGACGTTGAGCGGCAAACACCGACGGATCCAGCAGCATGGAAAACGCTACGAGAATTAGTAACAGACTACGTTTCACTGAATACTCCTAAATCAGAATTCACTTGCTGGCGGACTCGGCCACCGGCGACGAAGCTTCAACGAGCCAGTTCGATGTTCCGGCTCATGAAAGAGATGTCAGCACGCTGCTTTAGCGTTTCTGACCGGCATCACGCCACGATTTGAGGTTATCCTGCAGAGCCTGAATTGACAAATGCACTTTGGACGGCTTTGCGCCAAAAGGTCCAGCATAGTTTCTGGAGCCGAGCTCTACACAAAATCAGAACTGGGAGCGGTAGCGACCAGCCGAACATCCAACTTCCCACAACGTGCAGCACTCTTTGGGCCGCATGTTCATGACTTGACTCTTCGGCTGGTCGCTACCGCTCCCAGTTCTGATTTTGTATTACCAGACGACTCCATTCCCTGGTCGTAGAATAGACCTTTTGTGCAAAGCCACGCTGGATCAAAGGGCGGTGCGCGGCGGCGCCGGTGAGGGTAATGCTTATCCGCGGTAAGACTCGTCTTGCTCGATCAGTGATAGCACCCAATCGAATTCGCCGGAGGTGATTTTTCCACCGCAAAACTCACAGATGCCGGCGCTATTAACTTTGAGTGGGGCACCGCAGTTTGGGCAGTTCAGATCGGCCTTGGTTGCCATGTCCTTTGCCCCGCGGCTGCGAATAAACGTCCAGTACTCACTCCAGGAGCGCAGTTTCGTGTTTGAACCGCTGACGATGGTGCCCTGATCATCGACCGTATAATCATAGCCTTCCGCGCCGATCCTTAACGTAATCGAAACGTAGAATGCGTCTTCTCTGATCTTCACCGGCTGCAGCGCCGTGATCCGGCACTTATCGACGCGATTATTCAAATGCTGTCGTTTGTAAGCTTCGATCCAGTACTGATGCATCTGGAAGAGGTTGTCAGTTTCGTGCGGTCGCGCCTTCTCCCATTTCAAGGTTGACCACGCCGCCTGTAACTCATCAAAAATCAAACGAGCCCGCGACTGAAACTCGCCCCATGAGAACGTAGGATTGTTTTGCTCGAACGCACTACGGACTTCAGCAAAATTTGGCTGCACCACGCTGGGCAGATTGGTGCCCTCTTCAGCCACATCGGATGTTAACAGCGGTCCTCTCGCTTCACGGCTAAGCAGCTCGACGTTGCGCACGTACCATTGAAACTCACCACTTTCAATTTTCGCACCGCAAAATGCACACGCGCCGACAGTATTTTTTTGTAACGCCGCGCCACACTTCGGGCAATGTAGCGCCGTTGCCTGGGCCGGCGGCGGAGACAGAACGTCACGCTTGCGTTCGAGCAGCCAACGCTCAGTAACGTAGTAAGTCATCTCCTTCTCCACACCGTTCTCCCTGACGACTTCGGTGTAGTTTGTTTCAAACACCAACGTTATGTTGACGAGCGGCGTTGCTACTCCACGCACGCTCGCGATGTTCATGGCCCCGACGATCACGCCTTTCACAGCCTTCAAGCCCGCCGGGTTACGCTGCAACAACGCTTTGCGCGCTTCGTCGCTGAGATAAGGAGAAAACTGATCGAGCACTTCTGCGCCACGGCCGCGAGCGTCGTGCGCCTTCGCATAGAGCGCATAACAAAAATCCGTGAACACTATTTCGGAAAAGTTAGGATCAAATTTTCGCAGCTGTGCAAACTCGCGACTGACATCCGCGCGTGATGCGGACACATTCAGTCCTAACCCCGATCCGTTATTAGATGAGAAACCCTCCGCCGCCGTCTTTGCACCTCGGCTAAATCGGTAAACGACGAAACCCGCAATCGCCAAATCGATGGGAACACCCACCACCGGATGCTCTATCGTCAACCACAACAACAGGCGAATGATTCCGAAAATCGCCCCACCGTCTCCGCCGCCGCCACTGCCGCCGCCGCCATGGCTACCGCCGCCACCGCGTGAGCCACCACTGTAAGAATGACCACCGCCAACGCGCGCCAGAACTTCGGAAGGCAGCAACAACACAACCGCACCGACCAGCCAAAGCCAGGGCGAGCCAATGATCTTGTAAAAACCTGCTGCGAGGCGTCTGATCATTTCAATTCGAAGAGTGGGGCATCAGGAAGTTCGTTCGGGTTCTCGCCCGTTGCGGGCAAATGTTTGGCGAGTAAGCAGCCAAGCTTTTCCATGCCTTCAAGCAGTGATTGTGGTTCAGGTTTGCGTCCCGCCTGATTGAGTTCGGCAACAATTTGGTTCCATTCGAGCGCGTTGACGCCCTTCAAAACGCCGCGATCGGCAATCACCTCGAGGCGTCGCTCAAGTATCGACAGGTAGACGATCAGGCCCAGTTCAGCGTTAGTGTTCGCAACCCCCGCTTCGTAGAACATCGCAGCCGCCGATTTGCGAACGGCTTCACTGCGGAACTTTTCAGAGGTTAGGAGCCGACGGAACCAATTGCTGTATCTCGAAAGCACCGCTCCAATGATGAACAAGAGAGCAACGTCAATCACGACCCAGTATTCGTGGAAATCGAAAGGTGAGAAGAGTAAGAACAGCAAACCGACAAACGCGAGCATTGCACCAAAAAGATAATCCGCGTGGCGATAGGAAGTTGAGCGCGCCCTGACGATGAGAATCAGCTCAGCGTCAGTGTTTGTTTCGATTTTTTGGACGCACTCGGTAAGCGCCAGGTGCGAAGCGTCGTCGAATTTTGCTCGCTTCATGTTTAGCGCGGCTGGCTGGCGGTTGAATTGCTGTCTGAGACTACGTTTGGAATCCAGAAAATTTGGCCGTCGACTTCTACCTGCTTGAGACCATGCTTCGGCAAATCCTTTTCCTTGAGACCGAGGAAAGTGAAATGTGGCAAGTCGCTGAGGACGGTTTGAAACCAACCGTGTTTTGCCAGAATTTCGCGCACCCGCGGATTGTCGAATTCAGTCACGTCGAAGGCCAGCATCGCAATGTGCTGAGAGGTGCCCGGTGCAGCGATTGAATAGAGTATCGACTTTGAAAGGTCCTTACTGAAGTAGATTCCGGTTTTTTCAAGTTCCAGCACTTCAGCGATCTGATTCTTTAACGGCAAACTCTTTAAGTGGGTCACCTGCTCGGGCGTTAGTCTGCCTTGTTGCTGCCAGTACTCGAGTGCCGGCAGGAAGCGCGTATCCCACAGTTGCAGACTATCTTCAAAACTGCGCCGCGCGGCTTCGGCGCCGTCGCGAGGCGTGATGTCGAGATTCTCTTTTTGCGCCTCTTCGCGCGCTTTCAGCAATTGCTTCATCGCTTCAGGCTGCAGCTCAACCTCATCGTACCCGATGCGTTCAGTCGCGTAGCCGGCCCGATCCTGAAACTCAACCACCTGTTCATCGCTGGTGAATACACAAACAGGCGGGGGCAATACTTTTTTATGTGCGAGGAAAATCGCGCCGTAGTCTTCCAAAACGCGCCGCGCTACCGCATCAGACGATGGACAGATTTGTTCGACGCTTGTTTTGCGTTTCTTCAGAGACTTTCGCAGAACTTCGTAAAACGGAGCTGGAGTGTCGCCGTTATTTTCTGAAGTTGATGTGGTCATTAAGCGAATAGTTTTCCCTGTAGACAACGCAGTCGCTGAACCGGACCGTTCTAAGGCGATCGCCGGAGACGCGAGCAGCAAGAATATCAGGGGAGCCAGCGCGACTCCTGCGACGCTGCGGCTAAGAACCAATCTTCACCACCGTGTTTGGAAAACTGCGCGTACTCTGGGGTGACAAGCCTGGATCATAGTAGGCCACGCGCGGAGCGGTCAACAAAGCAGCACGTTTGACGCCGATTATTTAGAAGTATACTGAGTGGACTGGGCGTTTGCGCACTGGTAACCAGATGAACTACCAAAGCTTGATTGAAGAAATTGTAGCTTCTTATGTCAAACATGGATGGCAGTTGCGCCGCGTGCTCCTGCGACCTGCGAGCGGACTGGAATTGACGTCTTTAGCTAGAGAATTCGGCGACGGTGTCGCGGTAACCGAAGCGGAGGTTGACGCGCTCTGGTTCTCGCGTCCTTCTCACGAGCAGCGCGAAGCCTGGGAGCTGCGCTTGATTTCGGAAAATGCTTTCGCGCTATTCGAAACCTTTGAACCGGACGAAGCTGAAGAAGACCGCGAAGACGTAAGACGTGAAATGGAAGCGCAACTACGCGACAAACTATAGGCACAGGCCCTTTAAATCTTGCCCATCTTAACCGGAATCTCCAGCTTTTCCGCGCCGCGCATCACGACAACTTTTATCGTCTGGTAAGGGATAGCCCGATTCACGCGTGACTTTAACTCCTCGACAGTGCGGATCGGCGTACCGTCGAATTCAATAATTACGTCGCCATTTTTGATGCCTGCCATATCTGCCGGAAGACTCGGCGAGATGTCGTTTACCTTGACACCAAACATATTTGTCCCGGCAATGGGCACTCGCTCAGTGTCGTCGTCGTCAAACCCGAATCTGCCTCTGCCTTCAGGTCGAGCGGCCATCACCTCGTTTAGTCGATCCATCTCCTGCTTCGAAATGGTAGTCAGTTTGGTATTCTTCGTTTGACCATCTCGCACGTAAACGACATCAACGGTTTTCCCGATCGGCACACGGCGCAGAATTTCGCTCATCTCGTCATCAGAATGGACCGGCTGGCCATCGACGGTCGTAATTATGTCGCCGCCGACGAGACCGGCCAGATCGGCAGGTCCGCCCGCGGGCTCAACGTTTTCAAAAGTCACGCCGCCATCCGTAGTTTCAAAACCATCAACACCGGCATACGACCGCGGAGCAACGAAGACAACTCGCGGTGGACCAATTGAACGATTCCGTTTGACTACCGAAGTGAACGCCGCGGCCAAGACAAAGAACACAAGCAAGCCGATGAACATCCAGGTCGTCCCGCTGAAGCGCCGCCGCTTGCGGCCGGGCGCTACAGTCATCGGCGCATAGGCAGTTGGATGGGCAAATCCCGCGCTGTTGCCAGGTAGGTTTCCTGGAGCAACGTTCTGAAACCGGACTGTCTCCGTGTATTCAGCCGCGCCTTCACCGAGTCGAAAACCGCAGTTGCGGCAGAAACGCAGACCGGCCGGCATTGGCGTTCCGCAGTTGCCGCAGTTGTTCGCGCCAGCTTCGAATTGGGGATTCATAGACAGTTGACCTTCAGTTTGAGCGCCTGGATTTAGCTATTATTTGCGAAAAGAATAGCAGATTGCTATACGCGCAACCGCACAATTCTGTTGCATTGGATAACCAACAACCTCTCTCCGAGGGACAACAGCAAACTTGCTGAATGGACTTTTTTCCACTCGTTTCACGCCCCGGCATACCGAATGCAGTTCACGGAAACTGTTGTAAACATAGGATCAAGCTCTTCACGCGAAGAAGGCCGTTAGACATCCGTCAGACTTCCGTGCAATATCGAGGCGCATTGAGCGGTTCATTGCGACAGCAGCTTTGAATTTTGGAGGAAAAGAAAGTTGGAAGTTACCAAAGCACTAGCTGCTCTGCAGCCCCTTTACGGCAAGGACAATGTTGAAATCGTAACGGTGGACGGGGAGCGCGTCCGCGGCATTGTTCGCAGCATGAAAACTACGCAGGCACTAACGACGCCCAGCGTCAAAATGGAACGTGCGAACGGCGAGATCGTGAAGATTCCATTTCCGTCGATCGCGGAAATCAAGGATCATAATGGTTCGTTGGCTTAGCGATAATGAGGCCGGGTGAATAAAGGAATTACTTATGTCCTCAAACCCACTGTTTTTCCTGCCCGCCATCGCGTATAGTACGCCGTTTTAATTAGACCTTCACCGGTCATGTTTGGGAGAAGTTAAGAGAATTGCCGATAACTATGAAAGACTTTGGTGGCCGGCTCGCAAGTGTTTGGTCAGAACTGCGACCAACCACCCGGGGCCTGGTCGAAAGAGCCTTACAAACGCCCAGCAACCCGCCAGCAGTAACTCGCAATGCCGGTGCTAACGCCCCATACGACGCTCGCGCTGACCACGAATTGAGCCGACTCCTGACCGCCCTCGACGAGCGCACGCTTGAGACTGGTGCGTCATTGGAAACTGACAAACAGACTCAGCTGCGACACATGGCTGATACTTGCGCGGTTGTGCTGCAGCAGCAGACTCGCTCCGCCGAAGTGTTCGCGCAACTCGTCAAACGCGCAAGCGATCGTCGTGACTACGCGCGCATTGATGCGTTAGCAGATTCTTTGGCCGGATTTGCGCCGAGCGAGATTTGCGAGTTGGCGCGTGCGGAGGATGTCGTAGTACGAGCCCTGGCGAACGAAACGTTGGCGCAGTTTCCCACTTCTGCGTTAGTTGGCTTACTTGGAGATCCGGTTGATTCGGAGATTGCTCGCGATGCGTTGCGCCGGCAGGCGCTGGAATACGGTTCGGAAGAAGCGCGGCAAATTGTGAACGCGTTAGCGCAGGTGGATGCGACGGAAGAATTCTAGACGGCGCAAGTCAAGCTACTGTCCCCAACTCGTGAAGTCTCTTGACCACCTGATTGATTAGCCAGTTTGGCGTTGAGGCGCCGGCCGTAACACCCACCCGCTTCGCGTTTTTCACGTCTTCGGGATTTATCTCCGCCGGTGTTTCAATCAAATAACTCTTCTCACACTGTTCCTGGCAAACGGCAAGCAGCTTAACGCTGTTTGAAGAGTGCCTGCCACCAATCACGTAAAAAACATCTACCTGGCCGGCCAGACCGCGCGCGGCATCCTGGCGGTCCCGTGTGGCTGAACAAATTGTGTTAACGACCTGTGGTTCTGCGTCAGACTTTTCGCGTACGGCCTCCGCGACCTCGAGGAATGTTTGTAGCTTGATCGTGGTTTGGGAAACCACCAGCGGCGAGCGAAGCTTTGGCAGCGCGGCAACTTCACCGGCGTCACGAACGACGTAGGTATTGTGCGGAGCGTATCCGACCACTCCAATCATCTCCGGATGATCAGGATTACCGGCCACGACCACGTCACGGCCTTCCTTTGCGGCGCGTTCGGCGAGATGCTGAACTCGGGTGACGAAGGGACAGGTGGCATCGATTACTTTCGCGGCGCGACCCTCTAAATCACGTTGCACTTGCGGGGTGACGCCATGTGCGCGAATGACCGCGATAGTGTCTGCGTCAGCTTCGGCAGGCTCGTCGATCGTCGAGACGCCCAGATTACCCAGCCGCTCCATCTCCTGAGCATTGTGGATTAAGGGACCGAGCGACCGAATGGGACGCACACCTTCGTGGAGCGCGTCTTCAACCATCTCAACGGCACGCTCAACGCCAAAACAAAACCCGAATTCTTCAGCGAGTAAGACTTCCATGTTTGTCAGCGCCAACCAACGCTAATCCGCCTGTTCGAGCAACGGAAAGCGCGATGCAGGACCGTGCGCCCAGTTAGCTTATCGGTTCAGGCGCGGCGTCCGCAGTGTCCTGATTACGTTTCTGTTGCCACTCCGAACGAACTCGATCGCCGCCCGCGACGCGAGCGTCAACCCACTCGATGTCCTTATCGATCAGCGAGCGAATAGTCGTAAGAAAAGACTTTTTAAGATCCCCTAGATTGTGCGCGACGTCCCTCGGCAAGATTGCGTAAGAGACGTCACCGATGTAACGCACAGCGTCGCAGAGTTCGTTAATGACGTTGTTGCCACACTCAGTTTGCGATTCCGATCCGGTTGTTTCCTGCATATTTAACTCCCTTAAAGCGCCTAACACCGCGGTCATTCCTGGGGCGCGAATATCTTAACACTAGTCAAATACGACCGCACGGCCACGCTCGTTCCAACAAACAAAGAGAAGAAAATGAATCTGCCGAGCGCGACGCGCGTTTAGAAGACCAACTCCCGGACGACAGAGTATCGCCGCCCGCTCTCCCGCTGTAAGATTCTGACCAAAACTGACAAAGGAGTCCCCATGTTTCCCTTACGTCCGGCCCTACTTATTCTTCTGCTGTTGACAGTCTTATTTGCTCACCCGGTGGACGCGCAACGCGCAGGACCTCAGTTTCGTCGTCCACTTTCCTGCGAGCCCTTTGAGCCCCGCACTAAACTGGAAGCTATCGAGTGGCGCTACGAGCGGGTGCTGTACAAGGGTTTTAGCCAGATCGCAAACTTAAATCTGCGCGGCGCCGACGTCCGCATCGATGCAGTCGAATTGAAAGAGCCGCAATCGACCACCCGAGCGATCGGGATCGTTATTGCGATGAGAAGTGACGGCGAAAACCCGCGCGAGAACAGAGCGTCCATTGATTATGAAGAGATTGATCGACTGCTGAAGTCATTTGATACTGCCGCGCGGGTGAATGAATCAATGACGAAACTAGCGAGCTTCGAAGCCCGTTATCGCACCCTCGGCGACCTTGAACTCGTCGTGTTCCGGCAAAGCCGCAGCGGCATCGCGGCCACCTTGTCTGCGGGGATTTGTGAACCGGTTACGGCGTCGCTGACGCTGGACGAAATAGAGCGTTTGAAGGCACATATCGTGGAAGCAAAAACGCGGCTGGATGAGATCAGGTGAGAAAAGAAAAAGCCAGCCACAGAATGTAGCTGGCTTTCGTTCTTATGCTTTGTTCTTAGAGGCCGCTCGTAACTTCGGGGGCACGGGTGTTCAGGTGAAATGCGAGCTTCGCATCTTCTGGCGGCAACACGGGGTGATAAGTTTTTCCGTAAGTGTTGACGATCTTCTTAACGTAGTTCTGAGTTTCGCTGTAAGGCGGAACGCCTTTGTACTTGTCTACCGAACCCTCACCGGCGTTGTAGCCGGCCAGGGCCAACGAAACATCGCCGTCGAATCTCTTCAACAACCACTTCAAATACTTGGTGCCAGCTTCAACATTGGCTTTCGGATCAAACGGATCCTTGAGCCCAAAACGCTTGGCTGTCGCGGGCATCATCTGCATCAGGCCTTCGGCGCCCACGTATGAAACTGCCTTCGGGTCATACTTGGATTCCTGCTTGATCACCGCATGAATAAAGCGTGGATCGACCCCGGCATTCTTACCGGCGCGATAGATGATCCAATCAAGATCACAGTCGCCTGACAACGGAATGTCTTCGGGAATGACTTCTACCTGCGACGCGGCGTTGACCACGGGAGCCAGTACTGGACTGAAGAAGAAACCGGTGAAGTTCGTCAAAAAGAAAAGAGAAATAATTGCGAAGGGGGCGAACTTTGCAGAGCGCAAATGGAGCGCACGAGGGAACATCCGGGGAAACTTCATCTTTTGATTCTCCATGTGAGCGATGGTCTGGGACCACCAAATTGCTAGTTATAACCGAGGAAAGGGCGGGGGATATTTACCGCTTGTCTCCCAGGGTTATTTATCGCTACGCATGGCCAACCGATTATCAAAGAACGTGACGCCTTGTAATCGAGACCGAACTTAAGATGGGGATTTTATTGCGATGGTTGCTGTATTTTCGTTGCTCTGGGCCGTCGATGTGACGTACTCAAACGAACCAAAATATTGTTGCAGAGGGATACAGAAGATCGTTCAAGTTGAAAGAAACAAGTGCGCCCGCTAGCCGAGTCGTCGCCGCAATTTTAGAAGTATAAACCCGGCTAGGAGCGCCAGTGCCACGCTTGTCAGAGTTCCTATGAGGAAGTACTCGGCGAAGTGGTGTTTGTCATCGTTCTTTATCTCCGGATATCGCGCCAAAGCTTTTGCAGCTAATAGCAATCCAATACCATCTGGATAACCTCCGACAATGAAAGTAACTACTAGAGAGCGCTCGAGCCAGCCAATATATTTACCGGCACTTGGTAAACCTGGCTTAGCCTGCATAAGTTTTTCATCGATGTGGTGCATGAAATACTGCGTGATTTTTTGCACGAAGTAGCCGCCACCAAAAACAACAGCCACATAAACACTTAAAAACAAATAGAGCTTTTGGGAACTAGAGAAAATATTAAATATCTCTTTAATATTGTCTCTGCGATTTATACTTAGATAGACACCCGCAACCACCATTAGTAATACATTGCCTATTTCTTCAAGTGTAAAAGCCAACCATTCATCTCGGGAAAACCTCGCCTTAAAATACTGCCCGATCGCGCGAGCCACAGCTAAAACAAAGATCGCAAGCAGAATTCGTTTAGTTAGGTCGGCGTTAATGAGGACGAAGGTGATTGACAGAAATGTTACGGCGTGAATAAGGAGATCGAGAATGCGCCGCTTATCTCGAAAAATCCAATTCGGCTCAATCAAGAAGTTAACTATTAAATGTGAGAGGTAGATTTTGAGGAATAATAGCATCTCAGCCAATAAATCTCTGCACCGTAAATTGGGTGCTTTCTATGATTGCACCAAATTTAGGATTTCGAGGAATTCTCTAGCAATTCTTTTAGAAATGTGGCGGCGTGCCTGAATTCTTGCCAACCTGCCGCAGCTAAACGCTTCGTAATATTCTGATGCGCTACGTTCACCTTTTTTGAAATTCGTTCTCTAGTTAGACCTAATAAACTCCACTTGACAGCTTCCCATTGGGGGATCGTCCAGTTTTTCTGCAAACGATCGATTAAAATCAAAATTACGTCAGCACACCGATTCACTTCTGGTTGCCCTGTAATTATTTTCGTCCACGCTTGCTTTCGTTTATTCAATTCATTTAGTCCTTCACGAGAACGAACAAAAGCTTCACCGTCTTCCTCGTATGAATTCGCCTTTCCGCTAACACTGATTTCGCCGATGCCTATTGACGCTCGAAAAGTAATTACTGGTTTAATTCCACTAGTAGCAACTGACGCCCTTAAATAGGTGAGAATCTCAAATGCTGTCGAAACGTCCGCAAAAACACACTGGAATTCATCTCCTGCTGTAATTCTAAAAGCTAATGGTGTTTGAACGGCTTCAGGATATCTGCGAATCACCTCCTTGAACGATCCACGCAAAGTAAGATCAACTCGCCGCCGAACCGCCGGACTGTACTGCCTGGAATGAATAATATCTGCAGTTAAAACAGCTACTATTAGTTTTTTGCTTTTCACCATACTTACACCCATTTAATGGTGCAATTACTAATAACACCCTATTATGGGTGCAAACTGTACCACATCCCTTTTTGAGCCTAAAGTTTTTTTCATGGCGTGATTTAGAATTCATTGGAGTCATAACTCAATTTTTCTTAATGGATATACTTATTGAATGATCTACTGAGATTCAATTATCTTCAGGCGAATAAGGGCTTTCCGAAACTAAGCCTTTTTTTTGCGTCAGTTATTAATCACGACAGATTAAAATGAGTCTCATCTCTCTAACAACGCATTACGCTCGTCCAGCCACTTCTCCGGTCTGCGTGTTCACGCGGACCACCTCTCCTTCCTTGATAAACAGAGGCACGCGCACCAAAATCCCGGTCTCCAGGGTCGCCACTTTTGTGGCGCCTCCAGCCGCCGTATCGCCGCGTAAACCCATTTCTGTTGAGCTGACCGTGAGCTCAACATATTGGGGCAATTGAAGGGAAACGGGAGCGCCGTTGTACTTCAAGACCTGCAGCGAAATGCCTTCCTTCAAATAGCCTCGATCAGCGTCGAGCGCTTCCTCGTCAAAAGTAAATTGCTCATAGTTTTTTTCGTCCATGAAATGAAAGCCGTGCGCATCGCTGTAAAGAAACGACGCCGGGGAAAGCTCAATATCGGGCTCGGCAAACTTCTCGCTCGAACGAAAACTCTTTTCCAGAACGGCTCCGGTCAGCAGTTGACGCAGTCGCGTGCGCACCATCGTTGCGGCGCCGCGTGCGGTGGGAGAAGCGAAGAAAACTTCGAGCACCACGTATGGCTGACCGTCTACCGTGATAAGCAGTTTCCGTTTTAGTTCATTAGCTGACACCAGCGCCATTTAGCTTTTGCTCCTTTGTTCCGTTTGGAGTTCCGCCTTTCGGCGGGCTTTTTAATCGCAAAGAGAAGACCCGCCGAAAGGCGGAACTCCAAACCCTGTTATCTCACGGGTTCACGCAAAACTGCATCCGCGCCAACCGCCGCAATCCGAGCAGCGTCCGGGTGTGTTTGCCGGAGATTCGAAATTTGCAGCAGCGCCTCGCCCGTGCGCGACAGCATACGATAGAGGTCTCCTTCTTCGGCGCCGGTTTCGCGAACCAGCTTGACCCACTCCATACCCGTGGCCCACGCGGCAGCCGCGGCAGCCGCTGAGAAATTCAGCTCCGGCGCCGGCTCGATTCCGAGTTTCCATTCTTCTGAAGAAACCTTGAAACCGACGTCTTCGAACTGAGCGAGCGCCGTAACCAAAGCGTCATCAAGTTCCAGCTGTCCGTAATCGCGTTCTTCGTCGGCAGTGAGCGCAGCTACCACCCCGACGATGCGATCAAATTGGAGTGCGTTGAAAAGTCCACGCTCCAATGCCTCGCCGACTAAGAGCGGACGATCGACGTGCAGGTTCGCGAGCCAGCGCCCGCGCTCGGTGACTTTCTCCGCCTCAAAATCAAGATAGCCAAAGGCGGCTAACACGCGAGCCCGCTGTTCAAATGGTTGCCAAACTTCCGCGCGCAAACTCTCAATTCGTCGCGAAGCACGTTCGAGATCTTCGGCATCGATCAGCGTTGACCAAAGCGCCTCGGTATAGCGCGACTTTTCTTCGTCGCTTAGCGTCGGCGGCAGCAGCTCGTCAAGCTGCGCGTCAATTAACGCGACTGCGTTTTGCTCTTCAGCCTGCGACGCGCTGAGTCGCGGTTCAGGAATGACTAACTCTCTCCCGCGCGCGCGTATGTCAGCAAAGGCTTCTTCGATCAACTCGTCGCGTTGCCGATAAATAGGAGAGTAAACTCGGCCGATTCGCTCGAGCGCAAAACTCCCAATGCGTTCGTCTTCACGAATCCCGCGGAGATTGCCATCGCGTTTTTCAGTGACCAGAACCAATCGTTTGCCGCTGCGACCGATACCCACCACGCGGCCGGGTTGTACAACTTCATCGAGCCAGCGATGCAACGCTTCAGCGCGAGTTTGCGGCTTCGCCTCGTACAGACGCGAACGCGCGCTCACCAAACGTTCAAACCCGGTCACGGTCGCGAGCGATAAATCGCACCCCGCCTCTTTCAGCTTCCGCTCAATTGCTTGTGCGCTCTCGGCCTGGGCTTTTTCAAGTCTGATGATCTGAAGCGCCGCCTCGCGATGCGCGAAACTTCTTTCCGCTATCTCGCGGACCTGCGCGAAGTTGCCAAACGCATCGAGCAAATTCAATAGCGTTGTATAGGTTGCACGAAATTGACTGAGGAGCGGATCCGGTCGCGCCTTCAAAAGCTCCGCAATGCGAACCGGATCCTGATGCAGTCCAGGAGCAGCAACGACAAACCCGACATTGTCGCGACCGCGACGGCCGGCGCGTCCGGTCATCTGCTGCAACTCGGAAGCTGTTAATTGTCGCCACCCGTTTGCAGTGCGAGCGTCTGCAACTGTCAGCACCACAGTGCGCGCGGGAAAGTCTACGCCCGCTGCAACTGTCGCAGTCGCGAAAATAGCATCCAGCAAACCAGCGCTCATAAGGTTTTCGATGACCATCTTCCATGCCGGGATATGGCCGGCGTGGTGCGACGCGACGCCACCGCGAATGATCGTGTCCCAATGTCTATGTCCGCGAATCTCAGGATGCAGTTCCACCCAGCTGCGCATGAAGTCGCGCCGCGCCTCCCGGCGTTGATCGCTCAAGTCGCGTCTCATCAGCGCGGTTTCGGATGCGGCCTGGTCGCAACGCCTGCGTGTCGGCATGAAGACAATCGCCGGCAACAGGTTGTAGGAGCCGAGCGCGCCGAGCAGGATCGCGGGCGGCATTTCCGGCATATGGAGTTTCATAAGGAAATTCCTGGCACCTAAAACCTGCGCCGATGTCCGCGCGCTGGTCTGCGCTGCTCGTCGCGCGAACGTTCGATCATAGTCGCGATTTCCGGGTTCAGTCGCCCGTGGTCGTTCACTAACGGCAGTAAGCGTTTGTCTGGCAAAAGCATCGCTGCTCGCAAAGGTACCGGTCGCGAGCCCGGGCGCGTTATCACGCCACAGCGAACGCCCCGCACCTCGCTGATCCAGTTCGCAAACTCTTCAGCGTTTCCGATCGTGGCCGACAACAAGAGCAGACGAATCCGCGGCGGCGTCAGAATGATTGCTTCTTCCCAAACGTGTCCGCGATCTTCGTCGCCTAAATAATGCGCCTCGTCGAGCACCACCAGGTCCGCGTCAATATCGGTACCGCCCCGCAACGAGTCGAAAAGTTGATTGCGGTAAATCTCCGTAGTGCCGACGATTATTTGCGCGCTTGTATTGTCTTTGCGATCGCCTGTAAGTATTCCCACGCGGTCTGCGCCAAACTCTTCCGAAAACTCCTGATGCTTTGAATTCGTCAACGCTTTCAGCGGCGTCGTGTACCAGGCTCGCCGACCGGCATTTAAAAGGCGTCGAATCTCTTCTCGTGCGATCCAGGTTTTGCCGCTGCCCGTTGGCGCCGTCACCAGCACGTCTTCAAACTCCAATGCTGCAAGCGCTTCGAGCTGGAAGGGATCAGGCTGAAAGGGTTGCGGCCGCGGCGTGCCTATTCCCTGCAGAAGCTTTTTGACTTCAGCGGATAACGAACGGGTAGTCGGCGATTCGGGACGCGTTGAAGTATCGCGTCGCGCCTGCGGAGCAACGGGTTCACCCGTCCGCGATCGGTTTTTGTTACCTGATCGACGCTTCTTATCCACAACTCTGTCACGTGAACGTCGCATAATTCATTCTAGCTTTTAGCCACCGCGCCAACGAAGTGCTAACGTAGGAGCGGATGTTTTCTTTCGCAACGTTAAGCGTCTACCCCGCGTCTAAGCGAGGGAACATTGTCGCTGATGAGTCCGTAAACTAAGGGAATGCCTGAACTTTTCTCCAATTTCGAGGTCAACAAGACCGCTCGCTGGCCGATCATTTCGAAGCTGCTGGGGGCGTCGCTGGTATTGCATGTGCTGCTTCTGAGCGGCGTGCTCTACATCCCTGGCGTCAGGGCCGCGTTCAACCTGGCGAGCCTGATTGCCGATACAAACTTCGTGGACAAGGATTACGATCGCACGCAAATCGGCGATGACATCCAGTTCGTGCAACTGTCCGGCGAAAAGTTTCGCTATCCCGATGGCTACTTCGCGCTCGATCAGCAGGCTGTCGTAACGCCGTCACCGGTACCGCCAGGTCCGCAGTTCATCGCGTCAGCACCGCCGCCACTCGTAGTTGCGCCGGAGGTCTCTGTGTCGCCTAGCCCGACACCTGTACCGACACCGGCAACCGCGATTGCGTCGGCAAAAGGATCTCCGTCACCCGCGCTGGCTCAAGCGAAGGCGTCCGCCAGTCCGGTCGCGAGTCCACCGCTCTCCGCCGAAGCAGCCCAGAGTGAGCTTGAGAAGACAGCCGAGAAAAACAACCTCGACTTGCCCAAGGAAAACGAAATCAATAAGAAGGCGATGAAGGATTTTGCCGCCTACGCAAATGAGCTGAAGAAACAAGGCAAGCTCGACTTCAATCAACCGTTTGAGATCGTGATCGAAGCGGAGCTCGACGAAAACGGCAAACTGAAAAATCCAAAGTTTACCAAGAAGGCCGGCGATGAAAACCTGGTGGACTTGTTTGGTCGAATGGTCGCGGCTTTGAACGACAGCGGATTTCTCGTCTATCTGAAACCCGTCGATCGAGACAATCCGGGTTCGCGCGTGGTCTTCACTATTAAGCAGGGTGAAAGCGAAGTGTTGGCGACGGTGGAGTCGGAAACGTCTTCAATTGAAAGTGCAAAAACGCTGGCGAAGAGTTTTAACCTGGCGATCTCAATTGGGGCGCAAGCTCGGGCCGGCAAAGACGAAGAAGCGTTGCTGAAAAATACGAGCGCCGAGCCCGTGGGCAAGAAGATCGTCTTCAACTTCACGATGCCGCGCCAGGCCGTGGTCGATTTAATCAAAAAGCAACTCGCACCGGGTTAGCCAGGGAACTCAGCTCACGGCGCGCTGATTGATCGCTTGATACCTTTCTCACGCTCAACTAAAATTAACACCCTTAAAATACTGATTAAAATGCGGGATTTTCCCGCTGTTAGGATTCGCAAAAGACTATGAGTTTCGATCAATTACTAACCAAAGTTTTTGGCAGCAGCAACCAGCGATATCTGAAGTCGATCCAGCCAATTGTTGAGCAAATTAACGCCCTCGAACCCGAAATAAAAAAGCTATCTGACGAACAATTGCGCGCCCGCACGGCCGAATTCAAGGCGACCTTGCAGCAGGCGGTTGAGGGCATCACAGACCTCGACGAACGCAAACGCGTAGAGCGAGCAAAGCTTGATGAGATTTTGCCCGAAGCCTTCGCGATCGTAAGAGAGGCGAGCGTTCGCTCGACCGGCATGCGGCATTTCGACGTGCAATTGATCGGTGGCATCGTGTTGCATCAGGGCAAGATTGCGGAAATGCGTACCGGCGAAGGCAAAACTCTCGTCGCCACGCTTCCTGCTTATCTCAATGCGCTGACCGGACGCGGCGGGGTTCACGTAATCACCGTGAACGACTACCTGGCGTCACGCGACGCTGAGTGGATGGGCCAAATCCATCGCTTTCTCGGTCTCGAAGTCGGCTGTATTCAAAACGACATGGACGACTTCGAGCGACAGGCAGCTTACGCAGCAGATATCACCTACGGCACGAACAACGAATTCGGCTTCGACTATCTGCGCGATAACATGAAGTTTGATCTGGCGACCTGCGTTCAACGTGGTCACTATTTCGCTATCGTCGACGAAGTCGATTCCATCTTGATCGATGAAGCGCGCACGCCGCTAATCATCTCCGGCCCCTCAGACGAAGCCACTGACAAATACTACAAAGCTGACGCGATCATTCCCCAACTGAAAAAGGGCGAAGAAATCGACGGCAAGAAAACCGGCGACTATGTAGTCGACGAACGACAGCACACCGCGGTTCTGACCGAAGAAGGCGTCGACAAGTCTGAGCGGTTGTTGGGGGTGGGAAATCTCTACGACCCGTCCAATATGGAACTGCTGCACTGCGTGGAGCAGGCGCTGAAGGCCCATACGCTTTACAAGCTGGATCACCAGTACGTGGTGCAGGAGGGCGAGGTAATTATCGTCGACGATTTCACCGGTCGTCTGATGAAGGGACGCCGTTGGTCTGACGGTCTGCACCAGGCTGTGGAAGCCAAGGAAGGCGTTAAGATCGAAAAAGAGAACCAAACTCTGGCGACGATCACGCTGCAAAATTATTTTCGTCTTTACGAAAAGCTGTCTGGCATGACCGGTACGGCCGAAACTGAAGCTTCAGAATTTCAGTCGACCTACAAACTCGACGTGATCGTGATTCCCACGCACATGCCTATGGTTCGCACCGACTTTTCAGATGTGATTTACCGCACGCTGCCTGAAAAGTGGGACGCTGTGATCGAAGAGATCAAAGACTGTTATGACCGCGGTCAGCCGGCGCTGGTCGGTACCGTCTCAGTCGAAAATTCAGAACTTATCGCCAGACGCCTGCAACGCGAGGGTGTGCCACATAACGTGCTCAACGCGAAATACCATGAACGCGAGGCCGAGATCGTGGCCCAGGCCGGACGCAAGGGCGCGGTCACCATTGCCACCAACATGGCCGGCCGCGGCACCGACATCCTGCTCGGCGGCAACCCTGACTTTATGGCTCGCGAGTTTCTCAAAAAAGAGGAAATCGATCCTGACGAAGCTTCGGAAGAACAGTGGTCGAGTGCTCTCGGGCGCGCCAAGCAAATCGTCGAAGAAGAGCACCAGGAAGTGGTTGGCATTGGCGGCCTGCACATTCTGGGAACGGAACGACATGAGTCGAGACGTATCGACAACCAGTTGCGTGGTCGTGCCGGACGTCAGGGTGATCCCGGATCATCGCGCTTCTTCCTGTCACTCGAAGACGACCTGATGCGAATCTTCGCTGGAGACAAAGTCAAAGCCTTGATGCAGCGTTTGGGAATGGAAAAGGGCGTGGCCATCGAGTCGAAGATGGTCTCCAAACGCATCGAGTCGGCTCAGAAGTCAGTTGAAGGTCGAAACTTCGAATCGCGCAAACACCTGCTCGAGTATGACGATGTCATGAACAAGCAGCGTGAGACCATCTACGGTTTGCGGCGGCAGCTGATGGAGCAGCCCGACCAGCGTGAATACTTGATGGGTGATCCGCCGCAAGCCGGGGTTGCTTACGATTTGCTGTCGGATCTGACTAAGCAATACTTAAATCCCGATGTCGCTCCGGATGATTGGGACATCGAAAACTACAAAATTCAGATCAAGACGATCTATGACTTCGATATCGACGCTGAAGGATTAGACGTCCCGAATTACACGTCGGCTGAAGTTGTTGACGCGATTTGGGAAAAGCTGAAGACCAAATATGCAGACAAAGAGCAGCAAATCGGGCCCGAAGCGATGCGTACCTACGAACGCATCATCATGCTCAACATCATCGATGCGCAGTGGAAAGATCACCTGCTGTCGCTCGATCACCTCAAACAGGGAATTGGCCTGGTCGGTTATGGACAAAAGGATCCGTTAGTTGAATACAAGAAGCAGAGCTTTGATATGTTTCAGGAGATGTTGGATCGCATCGACACCAGCACTATCAGATCGCTGTTCAATTTGCAGGTGGTTTCCGAAGAGCCGCCGGAGACGCTGACTCAACGTCGCTTGCCCCGTCGTCCCAGTCCGATGACTTTTACCGGGCCTAATCAGGGTGCTGCGGCAGCGGGTGAGGAAGCTGGAAAAGTTAAGACAGTCGTGCGCGACCAGCCGAAAGTCGGTCGCAACGAACCATGTCCGTGTGGCTCGGGCAAGAAGTACAAGAAGTGTCACGGCGTGAGCGCGTAAGTCAGTGATGAGACAAATTCCTCACGTGACAAAATCCGCCTTTCTAGTCGTCTTGTTAGTCGGCGCTCGCGTGGTCGCCTTTGGCCAGGCCGCGCAACCGGTTTCTGTTCCTGACCGCCAGCGCGGCATCGAGTATCTTCAACAGAAGAAATACAAAGAGGCTGTTGACTCTTTCAAGGTGGCCGTAAAAAAGGACGCGTCTGATCCCCAGACCTGGTATTACCTGGGAATGGCCCTGGTACAAAATCCCAAGACTGTCAAAGAAGGCACTAAAGCGTTCGAAACCGGTCTGAAACTGAGTTCAAGTTCGGCGGTGTTGCATGCGGGTCTTGCCTACTCTCTGCTACTCAGGAACAAGGATCACGATGCTGCAAGGGAAGCGAACGAGGCGTTAGCGATTGACCCGAATCTGAGCGATGCGCATTACATTGTAGGCGTTGTTTTGCTTCGGTCGGGTAATAGAGAGGAAGCACTGCAACACGCGGAAGCAGCCATTAAGCTTCAACCGCAAGCAGCTGCGCCTTATCTGTTGAAAAGCCAGACGCTCGTCAGCTTCATGGGTGGCGCCTTAAGAGCGGATGCCAATGAAGAATTCGAAGCGCGCAGCTTGCGCTTCCGAGAAGCAGCCGCACCGCTGGAACGATATCTGGAACTCAAACCGGACGCAGAAAACAAACAGCTCTTGATGGATCAGTTAGAAAGTCTGCGCTTTTACATGAAAGGTGACGGGCCGAACGCCAGGAGACCTGCCTTCTCCGGTAAAGAGGTCACCGTCAAAGCGCGTGTCCTATCAAAACCGGAACCGTCTTATACCGAGGCTGCTCGCAACGCTCAAGTCACTGGTACTGTAGTGCTGAGGTGTATTTTTGGTTCCGACGGATCAGTAAAACATCTACTGGTGATCAAAGAGTTACCTCTCGGCCTTACGGAACAAGCGCTAAAGGCAGCCCGGCGAATCAAGTTCGCACCGGCAATGAAGGACGGCGTTCCGGTCTCGATGTATATTCAGCTCGAATACAACTTCAATCTGTATTGAACCTCACGCATTCCCCGCAATTGAAGTAAACTCTATCTCACTGTGCGCTGAGGTCGCAGATTATCGCCTGAATGACTACTACCAGTTCAACTAATCCCGCAGTACAAGCAATTCTCAGCGGTAGCGCACCGCAACAGGCAAAGTTGGCGGCGGCCAGTGGATTATTGCCGCTCCCGCAGTCTGATCTACTGGAAGTGTTGGTGGCGCTGCACACTTCCGATGAAAGTGAAATTGCGGAAGCAGCCAGCGAGACCCTTAGCTCGCAGGATCCTGACGATCTGTTAACCGCCGCCAAGAGTTCCGACACTTCTCCGGCAGTGCTCAACTACCTCGCGACCGTTTCACAGGGTAGCCGTCAGATTCACGAAGCCGTAGCGCTGAATAACAGAACGCCGGATGAGGCGATTGCCGCTTTGGCAGCGACCACTTCCGATAGTTCGCTTCTGGACTTAATCGCTATCAATCAACAGCGGCTCGTCCGCTTTCCCCGAATCATCGATGCGATTCTGGGAAACTCTGATCGCTCGACAGACGCCGAGCGCCGCGCTCGCGAAACGCGAAAAGAGTTCTTTGAAAAGGAACGAGGCGCCCAGCAAATTGCCCAGGAACTCAGAGTCAGGGGCAATAGCGCGGCAGCTGAATTTTTTGAGACGGCGGACCTGAGCGGTGGGTTGAGTATTGAAGACGCCTGGCTCATCGCCGAGCACATCGAAGTGTCAGATGCCGAGTTGGATACGTCGTGGCTTCCCTCAGAGCGGTATGAAGACCTGAAACCGGAAACGGCTGAGGAACGGAACGCAAACTTCAAACGCGCGCTCGAGTTCGAACAAAGCGAACAAGGGGAGATACCGCCCGAGCGTATCTCACTTATTCGCCGCATAATGTTCATGAATGTTAAAGATCGCATGAAGCTGGCGATGAAAGGCGACCGGGAGGCGCGTAGTATTCTTATTCGAGATTCAAATCGTATCGTCGCTACTGCCGTGGTCCAGAACCCGCGGGTGACGGATCAGGAAGTTGAGAACATCGCCTCGATGCGCACGGTTGCCGATGAGGTGCTGCGCCTGATTGCGCTCAACCGAAACTGGGCCCGCCAGTATCCGATTATCCATAATCTGGTTCGCAACCCTCGGACGCCCATCCCTACAGTATTGAGTACTCTTCCACGAATCAGAACCAAAGATCTGAAAAACCTCATGCAAAACAGGAATGTTTCCGAAGCCACGCGCCGCCAGGCACAACGACTCTCTCAGACTCGGTCCGGCGAATAGTCCGCACCAATTTTTGGAATGTTACAGAATTCTGCTTAAATTGTGCTTGACACGTCACGAATATTACGTATAATTTCACACATTGAACGTACAGTTCCCTCGGTAAGGGTGCATTACAGGGGCGCGGCTTTAATTTAATCCGCGAGGCCTATTCTCACCCGCAAATCGCACCGCCTGGTTCACGGGATCGGCCTAGTCGACGATTCTCAGTTCTTTGCCACCGCCCTGAATTTACCCGAACCTGCCGGAAAGTTTGCCCCGCCAATCTGATGATTGACGGGGCACCTCTCCTTCTACAATTGAATATTTGATTACTTGCTGGACAGAGCAGTCTCACGCGAGGCCACAGTGTGGGTGTCGGGGGGTTGCGGAATCTCAGCGTTGCCGCTCATCTGCGCGAACAGGCGTTCATACTGATCTACAACTCGGTCCCAATCATAATGCTTCTGAACTCTCAGCTGCGCGCGGTGGCGGTAACTTTGAACCAGGGAGCCATCTCGCAGCACTCGCTGTAGTTTTTCGGCAAGGTCAAACTCATCGGCGTAGGGTATGCCAGCGTCGCCCACGGCCTCAATGTTTTCCGGCGTAGCGAGAGTCAGTACACAGTTGCCGTAACCCATTGCTTCAAGCAGGGCTGGATGCGTGCCGCCAACTTCTGTAGCGTGGACGTAGCAATACGCGTTTTGTTGCAGCGCACGATAGTCCTGTCCAAAGACGAAGCCGGTAAAAACAATGCGCCGATCGCCGCGCGCGCGTTCTTTCAAGTCGGTAATGTAGTCGTGCGCATAGGGTGCGTCACCGACGATTAGCAACCGATAAGCTGTCCGCACTTTCTTGAAGGCTTCGATCACGAGGCGCGCGTTATTCTCTGGTTCCAACCTCGAAACGTAGAGCACGTAGCGGTTTGGCTCCGCGCGCCAGCGCCTCACGGCAGCACGATCCGGACGTCGTTCGACTTCGGATCCGTACGTAATCATCTGGGATTCGGCGTTGTAGCGGGCCAGGTAATAGTCCTGAATGACCTGTGCATCCGTGACCATCACATTTGGCAGCACGGTTGCGAGGCGCTCGGCGGCCAGGTAATAGCGACGTCCTAGCCAGCCCCACTTCTTACGTTTGTGCTCGAGCCCGTCAACGTTCAAGGCCACTGGAGTCCCCGTCAGCCGCAGAATCGGCGCAAAGGGAGCATTAGCCGCGTTGCATATCAAAGCCGCGTCGTAACGACCTGATACGGAATGCACGGCGGACAGGAAACAATGAACTACGGTATCGAAATATTTGTGACGAATCGTCGGCAGGACCTTCAGCCGCACACCGTGGTATTCCAACTGGCGAGGGGAAATATAGTGCGCGCGGCCGTAAACCGTAACCTCGTGGCCGCGAGCCACTAACCTGGTCGAGAGATGTTCCGCAAAGGTTTCGAAACCACCGTAGCTTGCTGGAATGCCACGCGTTCCGAGAATAGCGATGCGCATAAGACTGAATAGATCGGTTCTGGGTTTACACCGAAAATTCTAACCTGTAGCGACTAATGAATGCTTACAGCTTCCTGGTAGACCGCTAATGTTTGACGGGCCGTTTCACGCCAGTCGAAAAGCTTGGCGCGCGCCAGACCTTTGGTTGCAAGTTCTGCACGCAAGTCGGAATCGCTAATCAACTGGTTCATAGCCGCCGCAAGCGCATCCACATCGAACGGATCCACCAGGAGGCCCGCGTCGCCGACTACCTCCGGTAAGCTGGTGCGATTCCCTGTGATGACGGGGGCGCCGCATTTCATTGCTTCCAACGGCGGCAGCCCAAAACCCTCAAAGTACGATGGGTAAACGAAACAAAGCGCGCCTGAATACAGCGCGGGTAAATCCTTTTCTGGCACGTAACCGGTCAAAATCACTGACTCGGTTAACTGCAATTCCTGGATCGTGCGGAGCGTTTCTTCGAACAGCCACGCGCATTTCCCCGCGAAGACAAGTTTAGGAAGATTAACCTCGGGTCTGCTCTTGCGCAAGCGAGCATAAGCCGCGATCAGTCGGGCCAGGTTCTTACGTGGTTGGATTGCGCCAACCGTCAGGATGTACTCGCCATCTATGCCATAAGTTTGTCTAACACGTTTCAGTTCATCTGCGTCGGTGACCCGATAAAACCGGTCCGAGGCCGCAAGTGGAATTGTCTTGACGTGGTCAGCGGCGAGGCCATACGTCCGAACGATGTCCTGCCTGGCGTGTTCGGACAATGCGATCACTCGCGCGGCTGCGCGCGCAGACCGTCGCACTGTGGTTTTCAGCTGGTTGCGACTGCGCCACTTGAATGTTTCCGGCAAGTGTTCAAACGAGAGATCGTGAATGCTGACTACTACGGGACAAGGCGCGAACGGCGGAGCAGTAAATTGAACGTGCAGAACGTCGACTGGCTGCCGGCGTAATTCCGCACTTAGAACCAGGGGAATCCGAACGATTGGCGTGTGAGGTAGCGTTGGACGGACGAAAAAATTTGGCCACCTGTTGCTGAGCCGTTCAACCGCTTCCTTTCTGGTCACATACAACGTGTACCGATTGGTTTGGTCGATCTCAGCCAGCGCTTCAATCAGGTTAGTTGCGTAGCTTTCATTGCCGCCGAGACCTGTCCCTATTGAGTGGGCGTCAATCGCTATACGCAAGGCGCTCGCGGCTCCTCGTTGCGGTCACTGAGTATGCAGTGACCGCGAACCCAGGCAGTTTACTTTTTGGCTGCGGCGGCCGCCGAATCGGTCTGGCGAACGCGTGTGTCGCGCTCGCGAATGCGCGCTGCCTTGCCGCGCAGTCCACGCAGGTAGTAAAGCTTGGCACGACGTACGCGTCCACGCTTCACCACGTCGATATGGTCTACGATGGTGGCATGCAGCGGAAATATTCGCTCAACACCGACGCCGAAGCTGGTCTTGCGAACCGTAATTGTTTCGCGAGCCCCGCCGTGTTTCCGAGCGATGACGACACCTTCAAAAGCCTGCAGACGTTCCTTCGTCTCAGATTCTTTGATGCGAACGTGCACGCGCACCGTGTCGCCTGACTGGAAGTCAGGAACACTCTTGCGCAGTTGATTTACTTCAATACTGTCTAGTCGATTCATCTCATTACTCCATTTAGAATCTGAACGTCCGCAGCCTGGCGGCTTCTTCGGACAACAATCACTTCAAAAGGTCTGGGCGGTTCCGCTCGGTTTTCCGCATGGCGGCCTCACGGCGCCAGCGCGCGATCTCGCTATGATTTCCTGTCAACAACACGTCCGGAACGCGCAAACCGGAGAACTCTGGCGGTCGTGTGTATTGCGGATGATCCAACAAACCAGCGGAGAATGATTCGTTCGTCGTCGAACTTTCATTTCCCAGCGCGCCGGGTAACAACCGCACCACCGTATCGATCACCACGATCGCTGCCGGCTCACCGCCGGAGAGAACGTAATCCCCGATGGAGATTTCGTCCGTCGCCAGCGCTTCACTGACTCGTTCGTCAATCCCCTCATAACGTCCGCAAATCAAAACTATCTGGGACGCGTTTTGTGAAAGATCGCGGGCAACTTCCTGCGTGAACACTCGCCCTTGCGGCGACAACAATACAACTCTCGTTTGCGGCGGATATTCGTTGCGACCCGCGCAACCCGTTAAACCCGCAACCGCCGCGAAGATTGGTTCGGGTTTGAGCACCATGCCCTCGCCGCCACCAAACGGCCGGTCATCAACAATGTGATGCTTATCGTCCGTCCAGTTACGTAAGTCGTGGGCCCTGGTTTCAACCAGCCCCGCAGCCCTTGCCCTGCGAATAATCCCGTATTCAAACGCGGCGCGGAAAAACTCCGGGAAAATTGTAATGATGTCGCAGTGCAACACGGCGCAGTTTTCAAAGACGTATCACAAATCCAACAAACCGTCGGGCGGATCGACTACGATTTTCTTGTTAGGCACATCGATCTCGGTGACGATCGTTGCCGCCATCGGAATCATGTAGTCGTGATGCTGGTCGTCTTCCACCACCAGTAACTCGACGCCGCCAGTCCGGAATATCTCGCGAACCTTACCAAGGTTCGCCCCGGATTTGTTTTCAACGAAACAACCTTCGAGTTCCCAGTCATAGAACTCGTCGTCAGCAAGTGCAACGCGTTCGCTTTCCGGAACGCCGAATTCATAACCAATCAGGGCCTTGGCCGAATCAACGTCGTCGTACCCCGAAAACTTGAGCACGATTCGCTGGTTCTGGAACCAATAGTTCTCAAGCTCAAACTGTTGGCGCTCGCCATTTGGCGCAACGGCAAACAACTGCTCAATCGTTTCAAACCGCTCGGGGAAATCAGTCAGTGATTCAGCTACTACTTC